>ENA-OPZZ01000076-OPZZ01000076.1-human-gut-metagenome-genome-assembly--contig:-NODE-76-length-72702-cov-8.021178_pt1 | contig 72702 bp, 63 predicted proteins | sample MGYA00242487_ERZ504511 | MGnify/ENA primary metagenome ERZ504511 (study PRJEB26092, sample SAMD00036241) | human gut metagenome | host: Homo sapiens | study: EMG produced TPA metagenomics assembly of... | reverse complement strand
AAAGCCCCTGCTCATGGTCACCGTTCACACCGAACGCAGTTCCTGCCCCTGTTTTGCAGCGGCGTTGTCCGGCTCGCCCACAGAAAGCGTGAGGTCATGGCGCAGTATCTCGTTCAGACGGCTTATGTAAGATTCAAGGTTCAGTATGAAGAAAGCCGGGCGCAGTGCAGACACTACAGCCTGCTTCTTTCAAGCACAAGAATAACACTTTTCAGTTGTACAGTCAACAACTAAAAACAATTTTTAGAAGATTAAACAACTACATAAGATTTTATTTGTGAAAAAGAAAAATACCGCCCACGCAGCGCAGCGATGATTTTGTCGGGTGAAACGGCGGCAAAATAGATCGGGTGTGTTGCGGGGCGGTAAAAATCTTCATGGGGAACAAACCCTCACTGCGTCGCATTTTATTGCGGATTCAGTGGGATTTGTGACAGAGAGTATCATGGTTTGCAAGGTGCGTCAAGATGGTTTTGCGAAATTTATTGCGGTAAAGCGGTGATAGTAGGACTTATGAAAAGCCATATCGGAGGTAAATTCTTGCTGCTGACGAATAAATGCAGAGTGCAAAAACAAATTTTGTGGCAAATGAACAAAAATATTGAGAATGAAATGCTTCTGTGATAAAATGATGGAAATAGTCTTACAGTATGCTTGTAAGAGATGTTAAAGAAATGCTAAAAGGAGAAAATTGATGAGTTCAAAAGTGCTTGTGATTGCGGTCTCATTGCTTTTTGTATGATTATGCTTACAGGATGTGGAAATCCGGCAGAAGAAGTTCTTAAAGAAATTGAGACTGGTGATGCTGCAAAGGCACAGCAAATCTATGAGAAAAAGGTTTCTGGTGATTCTTCTGCTGAAAAAATGGTAGAGGATGGATTGGCTCCGGTGTTGGAAACCATTCTTGAACAATATAATACAGGTGACGTGACAAAGGATTATGTGAATCAACAGTTCGATATTTACAGATCTATGATAGGGGAAACGGCAACATTTGTTGATGCGGAAAAATGCTTGCTGGAATTAGAAACTTCAAAGAAGAACTTTGAAAAAGGCATTGAGTTTCAAACAGCGGGAGATACAATATCGGCTTATAATAGTTTTTCCGGTGTGATAGAAACTGACGTCAATTATGAGACAGCAAAAGGATATATGGAAGCTATTCAAAAACAAAACAATGAACAGGCGCAAGTATTGATGGCGCAGGCTGAAGAGCTATTTGAACAACAGAAATATCAAGATGCCTTCAACACTGCTCAAAAAGCATATAAATTATCTGGCGATAATGTAAAATATGAGGATTTTTCACGGAAAATTATTGAATGCTTAGCAACACAGTGTGAAATTCAAAATCCAGAAGCAATTCAAACCGAGGATATGCGGGGAAGACAGGCGTGGTGTTTGAGATGCGATGGTATAAATGGGGTTAATCTTAATGAACTCTCCGATAAACAAATTATAAAAACGTTCAAAGAATTTAGAGAGATATATCATCGAACGTTCGATCCGTATGGGAGCTTGAGTAGCAGCTTTGGAAATACTACAATCGGAGACTTTTATTGTGCTGGGAAATGGTATGATATTCATATTGACGATAGTTTTGGAAAAAACGATTATGTTGAGGTATATTCAGAAAGTGAACAACAGGAACGAGTAAAAGCGAATGTTACAGCAGCTGAAAATCCTGTGCCACATTCTCCCTCTGGGTGGACTACAGGGGGACCGAGTACGAAAAATTCGGATGAAGACTCGGTTTCTGACAGTGGATCGCAGGAATATCAAAATGCGTTGACAAAGGGATTAAAGTATGCTAATCAGCTATTTATGTCCAAACAAGCAGTTTATGATCAGTTGACTTCTTCTTATGGTGAAGGATTTTCTGAAGATGCGGCGCAGTATGCCATCGACCATATGACAGATGTTGATTGGAATGCGAATGCTCTTGAAAAAGCAAAACAGTATTATTATAAGATGGATATGTCGAAAAAGGCTATCTATGACCAACTAACTTCTAGTTACGGCGAACAGTTTACTTCGTCACAAGCACAATATGCTATAGATCATCTTGAGTAATCATAAATAAAGAAAATAATTTAAATAGGTTCTTTGAAATTGTTTGCGTGTAACGGCTTGGGACGTGAAATTTTTGAGAACAAGTACTTGCGTTTGGCCGCTTTTGTGATATAATAAGGTTAGAGGATAGCGGCATTGACCAGCTATCGTTGGCGATGAAACAGTAGACTGGTTCGGTATCAGCCGACTGTGGAGCCCGACCGTGGGTTGAGCGGAAACCACAAGCCGAATAGATTCGATGAATCGAAAGAAAACGCTTAATAGGAGCCTTGCCTTTCGGCAGGGCTTCTATTTTTTTGAGGGAAGGTGAAAAGGTGCAGGACGAACAGCAAAATGTTTTGTATCAAGCAGCCGCTGTTTGGAAGGACCTGATGAATTATCGGTATATCCTCACATATGGTTGTCGAAATAAATCATATGAGATTAACCTGACGTTTTCAGCAGATGAATTTTCGCATCTTGCAGGATTTCAATACTTGAAAGATATTTCACTTCCGCGATATAATTCTCGGAAGATAGTAGACATGATTCTGTCTGGTAAAATTACTTATAAAGCTATACAAAAGGGTATGCAGTATCGTGAGATGGTCGAACCACGGCTTTTGGCACTGGTACGGCTAAAAGAAGTATTGGAACAAGACTTTGAACTATTCTCATACGTGCCAAATCTTTACCCATTCGTCACCAAAATTAAGGCGGATTATATAATTTCCAGTCAAAACGAACCAACAGCGTTCGTTTTTATTATCAAAGAATCCTCTGTGGGTGATGCTATGTGTGACTTCCTGTGTTGTTCTGCCTTTGAGAAGGGTGACCGCGACTACCGCACAAACCAGCGTTCCCGCGCCTTGCTCAAGAAAGAGCGGGTACAGATTGAAACCTCTGACACGGTAGTGCTGTACGACCGCCTGCCAAAGAATCCCGAGTAACAAACAGTAGCTGCCTTTTCCGAAATAAATAGAGATGCCGGTAAAGAAAAAGGGCTATCTCATCGAACAAAATTCGTGCGATAGCCCTTTTTCTTGTGACTATTTTAAATATCGACTTACATTAGCTGACTTTAATTGATGAATCCATTTCAAACGGTGTCTTTGATTTCCCAGGACCAGAAAGATTGAGTTCGACCCTTTCAAAGGGATAGTTGTCTACATACTCTGTATTATATGGCGGTTTGTAATAGTAAATGAGAGCGGCCTCTTCCAATAAACGCTCGTCCTTCGGTGCGAGGGCATATGCATAATATAGAAGCTCCCCTTCTTTTAGCCCATCCTTCCAATCTTTGTCCCGGTTATGTTCCACAATGCGGTCATGGATATTACTAGACTCACCGATGTAAAAGAGTTTACGTAGAGACACGATCTTATCTGATACTGGCTTTCCAGCATAGACCAGATAAACACCAGATTTTTTGGGAAGGTCATCCTTATCCAAATCCCTAAAATAGCCAACAAACATTAATGAAAGCTTTTTTGACATAAAATCAACCTCCTTTATGCCAATCGGATACCAACCTAAGCATGCACCCAAGTTGGTATAGAAAAACGTACCATCTGTATAAACAGAGAGGATACGGCAAACAAAGGGCTGAACAATGAAGAAACATGGCCCAGCACAAAAGTGTGCATCATAGATAGTGCACCTTTGAATGGCACGTTCTTTTCGACGGATTCCGATTGCGTGGAGGCTTTTTTTGTGATATAATATCACTGGTATGTCACTACCAAGCCGACAATCTTTGTGGAAGAGTCGGAGAAGAAGACGCCTTGCCGGGCGTCTTTTTTCATGCCCGAAAGATAGCACTCGGCTAGCTCGACTGCCATCTCTGAATGCTATTGTAGCGTCAAACTACGCTTTTGTCAAGGGCTTTTTGGAAATATTTCAAAAATTCGATAATTATCCTCTCTAATATTGAAATTGTTTCTGCAATTGGGTTGGTTTAAGTCTTGAAAAGCCGGCTGAAATGTGAGATACTAAGATTTAAGGAGGGAACTGCAATGTTTACAAAGATAACACTGGAAAACTTCCGTTCGTTTGACCATATCGTATTTGACTTGACAGAAAAAGGAAACGTCCCAAAGCATCTTGCGGTACTCTACGGAGAAAACGGTGCGGGCAAGTCTAATCTAATGTCTGCTTTTGTTTTGCTACCGGAGTTGACTCGCACCATGGATGTACGTGATGCCTATGAAAGGCTTCTAACTCGAGATGCTATCTTTCAAGATGAAAAGATGGAAAAAGTGATGCGCGAGCAAATGCGACATAGTTTAAGGGATATGTCTGCCATCATAAAAGACTATCGAATGATTGACTGTGAAGATCCGATAGTTGCAGAGTATGAGTTCAACATTAACGGTAACAACGGCTGCTATCGGGTAGAATTTGGACAGGATGAAATTGTGCATGAGCGTTTAGAATATGTTCTTAATCGGCGCAGAGGACTTTATTTTGACTGTAGTTCTGATGGTATTCTGATTAATGATACAGTTATTCAAGGAACCAATGGGAAGGATTTTTTGGTAGACGTAAAGGAAACAGCAAAACGTTATTGGGGAAAGCATTCTCTTTTAGCAATTTTACTTTATGAGATGAAAGATAAATCCAATGCATTTGGACGGGATAATGTAACAGAGAATTTCAATACTGTGCTAAGAGAATTTCGAGGTTTGTCTTGTGCTGTTTCGATGGGCAACAAAAGCTGGGAAGGACTAAGTTCTAAGCTGCAAGTTTTAAAGCGGCCACTGCAAGGTCATCTGTCTCTTCGAAGAGAGACAGAGTTAGATTATGCAAGCGATTTTTTTACACAACTATTTACGAGTGTTGATCTTAGCGTTCGCAAGATATTTTATAAAAAAGAATTTCATGATGACGAAATCTACTATAAACTGATTGAGGAAAAATATATTGCAGGCAATTATCGTCGGATTGACTTTGAAAGAGAATCTGCCGGTAACTGTCAATTGTTGAATATATCGTGCTATTTGTTAACAGCCTGCATGGGAGGAGTAGTTATTTTGGATGAGGCAGAAGCCAACATTCACGATTTGCTGTTCCAGAAATTATTGGAAGAGATTCGGCCGATTCTCAAAGGTCAAGTGATTATGACAACGCATAATACAATGTTGATGGAAGCGAGTTTTGCACGAGAGGCAACCTATATTTTGAGTGTGGATCCTGATAATCCGTCAGATAAAAAAATACGATGCATATCGGATTACCGCAAGCGAACGTATGCGGCCAATAATATCCGGAATAAGTATCTCAACTGTGAATATGGCGGAGTGCCAGAGCTTCGACAAACAGAATTTCAAGAGTCGATAGAAAAAATCTGCAACGAGTGAAAATCACAGCTTGAATAGATTCCCGGAGTATAAGAAAACAATATAACCAAAGATGCCCACCAGCTTATGGCGAAAACCATAGGTCGGTGGGCATCGTGTTCTTTATGGGGGGCTTAATCTTCCAGTCTGCCATGCTCGCAGCCAAGGGAAAGATGATGCTCTATCTCACCACCCAGCACAAGCTGTGCATACTCCAAGGGCTTATTGTAGAGCAGCCAGTCCAGCTCTGCCCGCTGTGCCGGGGTGTTGCCATACTCGTCCTCCACGGCGATGCAGTCGATGGCAAGCGTGGTGCCATCCTCGAACCGGGCTTCCACCCGGTTGGTGTCCATATTGAGGCGGCAGGAAAGCAGTTTGTTCATGGTGAACCTCATTTCTATATCAAACGGTGTCTGTTCGGATGTCCTAAACCCTGCCATAAAACCGGTGGTTGATTTGTCCATTGGGCTTTGTTTTGCCCGTCTGCACATTTTTGCACACTTTTTGCACACCGGCGGGAAAGCCGTGTTTTTCCTTGCATTGTCTGCCTTACTGGAGTTTTCACTCTCCAGAACGGCCCGGTGGGCGGGCATTCTTTTGCTCCTTGTCGGTGCGCTGCACGGCGGCACTATAAAAGGCCGCCTGCAGCACTCGTCTTTGATTCGGTCTTATTTACACCACTTGGCAAATTCTTCATCCGTGCACTTGACGTAGTGGCTGCCCTCCACATGGTGGCTGGTGCCCTTGGAATAGTCGATGCCGGAAGTGGCATAGTCATAAGTCTCAGCCACGCGGCGCTTTTCCACCACCGGGTTCGGCAGCGGAATGGCCGACAGCAGGCTCCGGGTGTAGGGGTGGATGGGGTGCTCGAAGATCTCCTCGGTGGTGCCGGTCTCCAGCAGATGCCCCAGATGCAGCACACCGATGCGGTCGGAGATGTACTTGACCATGGACAGGTCGTGGGCGATGAACAGATAAGCCGTGCCGGTCTCCTGCTGGATATCCTTCATCAGGTTGACTACCTGTGCCTGAATGGACACATCCAGCGCCGAGATGCACTCGTCCGCGATGATGAGCTTGGGGTTCATGATGAGGGCGCGGGCAATGCCCACGCGCTGACGCTGACCGCCGGAGAACTGGTGGGGATAGCGCTCGGCGTGCTCCGGGGCAAGGCCGACCTTGGCAAGGATCTTTTCCACCTTTTCGCGGCGCTCTGCCTGCGTTTTGCACAGATGGTGGATATCCAGACCCTCGCCGATGATGTCCTCCACCTTTTTGCGGGGGTTCAGGGATGCCATGGGGTCCTGAAAGATCATCTGCATCTGGGTGCGCAGGGTATTGTTCTGTGCATGGGTCAGACGGCCGCTGATATCCTGCCCGTCAAAGGTGATCTTGCCCGCAGTGGGGTCGTACAGGCGGATGATGCTGCGGCCGATGGTGGATTTGCCCGAGCCGGACTCGCCCACCAGACCGTAGGTCTCGCCGGGGTAGATCTCAAAACTGACATCGTCCACCGCCTTGACCGTGAAATTCTTATTGACGCGGAAATACTGCTTCAGCCCTTCGACCTTCAGCAGCGGGGTCGTGCTCTGTGCTGCCATTTATTCCGCCTCCTCGATCTTTTTTGCTTCTGCTTTCATGCGGGCAATGCGCTCCTTGAGCTCCGGCGGCATCTCCACCTTGGGGGCCCGGGGGTCCAGCAGCCATGTTGCCGCATAGTGGGTATCGCTGATCTTGAACATGGGCGGGTCGATCTCGTCGTCGATGTTCAGCGCAAAGCGGTTGCGGGGTGCAAAGGCATCGCCGGGCTTCTCGTGCAGCAGGTTCGGCGGCGAGCCGGGAATGGTATACAGACGGTCGTCGGCGGTGTCAAGGTCGGGCATGGCCGACAGCAGGCCCCATGTATAGGGGTGCTTGGGGTCGTAGAAGATCTCGTCGATGGTGCCGGTCTCCACGATCTTGCCGGCGTACATCACGTCCACATAGTCTGCCACCTTTGCCACAACGCCAAGGTCGTGGGTGATGTAGATGACCGAGATGCCGCGCTCCTTCTGGATGCGGCGGATCAGCTCCAGAATTTTTGCCTGAATGGTCACATCCAGCGCGGTGGTGGGCTCGTCGCAGATGAGCAGGTCGGGGTCGCAGGAGAGCGCAATGGCAATGACCACGCGCTGGCGCATACCGCCGGACAGCTGGTGCGGGTAGTTTTTCATCCGCTTTTCCGCATCGGTGATGCCCACCTCTTCCAGCAGTTCCAGCGCCTTTTTGTAGGCTTCCGCCTTGGGCATTTTGAAGTGCCAGAGCATTCCCTCCATGATCTGCTTACCGATGGTCATGGTGGGGTCAAGGCTGGTCATGGGGTCCTGGAACACCATGGCGATGCGCTTGCCGTTGATGTGGCGGCGGATCCACTTTTTATCCTTTTGCAGCAGGTCCACGGTCTCCGGGCTGCCGTCGGCGTGGTGGTAGCTGAACCGGATGCTGCCGCTGTTCACGGTGGCATTCTTGGCCAGAATGCCCATGGCGGCTTTCATGGTGACGGACTTGCCGGAACCGGACTCGCCCACCAGCGCGACCGTCTCGCCCTTGTACAGGTCGATGTTTACACCGCGGATGGCGTGCACCGGGCCTGCGGTGGTCTTAAAGGTGATATCAAGGTCTCGCACCGACAAGACCTGTTCTTTTTTTGCTTCAGGCATGGGGTGTTCCTCCTTACATACTCTTCATCTTGGGGTCCAGCGCCTCGCGCAGACCATCCGCCACGAGGTTGAAGCTGAGCATCAGCAGGCTCATGACCACGATGGGCGGGATGATCTGATAGGGGTGGGTGGTGAAGCTGTTGTACAGCTCGCTGATCAGAGAGCCCAGCGAACACTGCGGCACCGGGATGCCCAGACCCACAAAGGAGAGGAACGCCTCGGTAAAGATAGCGGTCGGAATGCTGAACATGACCTGCGTGATGATGGGTCCGATGATGTTGGGCAGCACTTCCTTAAAGATGATGAAGAAGCTGCCGGCGCCCAGCGTGCGGGACGCCAGAACGAACTCCTGATCCTTCAGCTTGAGCATCTCGGCGCGGGCGATGCGGCTCATGCCCACCCACTCGGTCAGCATCAGGGCAAAGATGATGGTCACCATGCCGGGCTGCAGCACCAGCAGCAGCAGCGTGACGATGACCAGCCGGGGGATGCCGTTGGCTACCTCCAGAAAGCGCTGCATCACCATATCCACTCTGCCGCCGAAGTAGCCCGAGATCAGGCCGTAGCTCATGCCGATGACCATATCAATGATGGCCGCAGCCACCGCGATGATCAGGGAGACCCGGGCGCCTTCCCATGTACGGGTCCAGATGTCGCGGCCGTACAGATCGCTGCCGAACCAGTAGTAGACGTCCAGCTTGTCTTTTTCCTGATAGGCGTTGGTCACCTTGGTTCCGGTGGTGGTGCTCATCTTCTCGCTGCCGTCCAGAATGCCGAACTGCTCAATGCCCGGCACGCGGGGCGCAAAGTTTTTCTGGCTCAGATCCTGCCCGGAGTAGGTGTAGCTGTTCATGCCCGGGCCCAAAACGGCCAGCAGCACGATGACCACAATGAGGACAAGCCCCAGCACGGCGCTCTTTTTATTGAAAAAGCGGATGAGCGCTTCCTTCCAGAAGTTCTGCGCCGCAAAGTTGGTGTCTACGGCGATCTCGTCGTCATTGTGCTTGAGGGCAAAATCCTTTTCCGCAAAGGTGTGCTCCGTGTACATTGCATCCACGGCGCTGACAATGGCATCGGCGGTGGATTCGCCGCCCAGCCGGATCGCTTTTTCTGCCATTTAGTCGTCCCCCTTTGCCAAACGAATGCGCGGGTCGATGATGCCATACAGCAGGTCAACGACCAGCATGACGCCAATGTACATGGCACTGTAAATAAAGCTCAGACCAATGACCACGTTGTAATCGTTGGACTGGATGGCTGTCACCAGCAGGCTGCCCACGCCGGGGATGGCAAAGATCTTTTCCACCACCAGCGAGCCGGTCATCAGATCCACGATCAGCGGTGCCAGCACCGTGATGATGGGGATCAGGGCGTTGCGCAGCGCGTGGCGGAAGATCAGCGCCGGGCCGGAAATGCCCTTGCTCTCGGCCAGCAGCATATAATCCGAATCCAGCACCTCGATCATCTCGCTGCGGGTAAAGCGGGCGATGGACGCCATGGTGAACATGGAAAGCGAAATGCTGGGCAGCACGCTGGAGCCAAAGATGTCCTTGGCGGAAAACAGCATGGGGAACCAGCGGAACTTAAAGCCGAAGGTGTAGCTCAGCGCCAGCGCAAACACATAGGACGGCACCGATACGCCGATGACCGAGATGATGGTGGCGATGGAGTCCACCACGGTATCCCGCTTCAAAGCGGCAAGAATGCCCAGCACCAGACCTGCGATGGCACCCAGCGTGACCGCCATGCCGCCCACCTGAATGGAGATGGGCAGACGGGACTGGATGAGCTGGGAGATGGGCGTATTTTTGGAGATATTGTAGCTGACACCCAGATCGCCCCGGAGCATATTGCCCACATAGCGGAAGAACTGGATATAGATGGGCTGGTCAAGGCCGTACTTTGCATACAGGGCTGCCCGCATATCGGGCGTCAGCTTTTCATCATTGAAGGGCGAACCGGGCATCAGCTGCATCAGGATGAACAGCACCAGCAGAATTGCCAGCAGCGTGAACAGCGAGGTCAGGATTCGCTTGAGCGTATATTTTTTCACGTCGGGTGGACCCCCTTTTTCCTTCCGGGATCTCGCGGTCAGTCGTTCGTCTGCCGCGGACAGGCACAATGTCAAAAAGGCGCACAGTGGCTTTTTGCGGGCCACTGTGCGGCCTTGTTCAGTGTGCTTTCAGTTTTACTCGCTCTTAGCAGCGTTCTTGTATACGCGGTTCAGTGCCACGGGGTGGAACGCTACGCCGGTAACGGCAGAGGAGACCATCTCGGCATTGCACTGGCCGTACAGGGGGAAGATGACCGCCTGCTCCAGAACGATCTGCTCTGCCTCGTACAGGGCAGCCCAGCGGCCCTCGGGGTCGGTGCACAGGTCACCGGTGGTGCACTCGTCAATGATGGCATCGTAGTCGGCATCGCTCCACAGACCGTAGTTGTTGGAGTTGCCGGTCACCCACATGCCCAGATAGGTCATGGGGTCGGCGTAGTCGGGGCCCCAGCGGGTCAGGCCGATCTCAAAGTTGCCGTCCTGCATATCCTGCACGCGCTGCTTCTTGGGTTCCACGGTCAGGTTCAGGGTAAAGCCTGCCAGCGTGGTCTCCAGCTGCTCCTTGACGACCTGTGCCACCTTCTGGGGTGCATCGTCGGCATCCACCACCATGTTGAAGGTGAAGGTATCCTTGCCCAGCTCGCTCTTGGCCTGCTCGTAGTACTCCTTGGCCTTGTCGGCATCATAAGCGCAGAACTCTGCAAACTTGGTCTGGTCGGCGCTGAAATCGCTGCCGTCGGGGCCGGTGGCGAACTGCGGCGGAACGACGGTGTAGCAGGGTGCAGAGCCGTCCTTCAGCACGTCTCCGGTAATGGCGTCACGATCCAGTGCAAAGGTGATGGCCTTGCGCAGGTTCTCGTTGGCCAGCTCCGGCACACTGCCGATATTGGGGCTGATGTACCACAGGTAACCGGCACCCACGCTGGTAAACTCGGGGTCATCCTTGACCTGATCCACCTGCTCGCCGTTCAGCAGAGTCATGTCCAGAGCACCGGTCTGGTAGCTCATCAGTGCCTGCTGGCTGTCCTTGATGACCTGATAGGCCAGACCGTCCAGAGCGATCTTGCCGGCATCGTAGTAATCGGGGTTCTTTTCCAGCGTAAAGGCGGTTGCAGCAGGCTGGTAGTCGGTCAGCTTGAACGCACCGTTGGACAGCACCGTGTCGGGGCTGGTGCCGAAGGTGTCCTTGCAGGTGTTGTAGAACGCCTCGTTGACCGGATAGAAGGTGGGGAAGTACATCAGGCTCAGGAAATAGCTGACGGGAACGTTCAGCTGGACTTCCAGCGTCTTGTCGTCCACAGCAGTCACGCCCAGATCGGTGACGGGCTTCTCGCCTGCAATGATCTCGGCAGCGTTGACCACCTGACCGATATCCGACAGCATATAGGAATACTCGGAAGCGGTGGCGGGGTCCACGGCGCGCTGCCAGCCAAACACGAAGTCGGCAGCGGTAACGGCTTCGCCGTTGGACCACTTGGCATCCCGCAGGTGGAAGGTGTAGGTCTTGCCGTCCTCGCTGATGTCGTAGGTCTCGGCAATGGCGGGAACTGCTGCGCCGTCTGCATCCATCTGCATCAGACCGTCGGTGTAGTCTGCGATGACCTCAAAGGAGGTGCCGTCGGTGGCTACCTGCGGGTCCAGCGACTGAACCTCGGTCTCCAGCATGATATTCAGGGTGCCGCCCTGTGCAGTGCCAGCTGCAGAGGAGGCAGTGCCAGAGGCGGAGGAAGCCGCCACCGAGCTGGAAGAGCCGCCGCAGGCCGTCAGAGCCAGCACAGCAGAGGTGGCACCGGCAGCTGCCAGGAAGCTGCGGCGCGAAATACGACGATCGAATCTCATAGATATTTCCCCTCTCTTTACTGCTTTAGTTTTATACTCTGCTAAAGCATCACGTTCTAAAAATACACAAGGGATGTCCGTTCCTCCTTCCGGAACGATGCACTCCCTTGTGCTATGGCGGCATTATACCGCTTCTTTCCGCAAAAGAAAAGGGGTTTTGCAAAATTTGTCCGCGTCGTGCGTTCATTTCTGCAGTTTGTCTAACGTAACGCCCCAGAAATCCCATGATTTTTGTACAATTTCAGTCCATGAGCATATTTCACTTTTAAACAAATACACTTGAACAATCGTGTTATTTCTTTTTTATCTCTTGCTTTTGAACAGTTCTATTTATTTTATAAATCAAGTTGTACATTTTTTCTTTTTAATATAAAATGCAGACAAAGCTCAGGCTTTCATTTCGCCGTTGTCCTTGTGCAGAGGACAGTTATAGAGGCAAAAAGAAGCCGCCGCACAGTGTTTTGTGCGGCGGCTTTAAAAATCGAATTCGTACTGCTGTAAAAAGCGCTTACTTGCCCAGCATCTCGTGGGCAGTCTTGCAGATGGTGGCAGCGTCCAGACCGTACTTCTTCAGCAGGTCCCATGCGGGGCCGGAGCAACCGAACACGTCCTGCACGCCCACGCGGCGCACGGGAGTGGGCAGCTTCTCGCTCAGGACAGCGCAGACGGCTTCGCCCAGACCGCCGATAATGTTGTGCTCCTCGGCAGTGATGACCTTGCCGCACTCCTTAGCAGCCTTGATGACGATCTCCTCGTCCAGGGGCTTGATGGTGTGGATGTTGATGACCCGGGCGTGGATGCCCTCGGCAGCCAGCTGCTCGGCGGCCATGCGTGCCTCGTTGACCATCAGGCCGGTGGCGATGATGGCAATATCGTTGCCCTCGGTCAGCTGCTCGCCCTTGCCCAGCTCAAAGTGGTAGTTGGCCTCATCGTGGAACACCGGCACAGCCAGACGGCCGAAGCGCAGATAGACGGGGCCTTCCATGGCGTAAGCGGCGCGCACAGCGGCGCGTGCCTCGATATCGTCGGCGGGGCAGATGACGGTCATGCCGGGGATGCTGCGCATCAGGGCAAAGTCCTCGCAGCACTGGTGGGAAGCGCCGTCCTCGCCCACGGAGATGCCGCCGTGGGTGGCGCCGATCTTCACGTTCAGGTGGGGGTAGCCCACAGAGTTGCGCACCTGCTCAAAGGCGCGGCCGGCTGCAAACATGGCAAAGCTGGAAACAAAGGGCACATAGCCCATAGTGGCCAGACCTGCTGCCACGCCTACCATGTTGCCCTCGGCGATGCCGCAGTCAAAGTGACGATCCGGGTATGCCTTCTGGAACATACCGGTCTTGGTAGCGGCGGCCAGATCGGCATCCAGCACCACCAGATCATCGTGGCCTTCCGCGGCCAGTTCCTTCAGGGTGTTGCCGTAGCTGTCGCGGGTCGCGATCTTTTTCACGTCTGCCATCTCAGTTCTCCTCCTGTTCCAGCGCGGCATAGGCGGCGTTCAGCTCGTTCATGGCCACCTGATACTCTTCATCGTTGGGGCCCTTGCCGTGCCATGCAACGGAATTGGTCATATAGGAAACGCCGGTGCCCTTGACCGTATCCAGAATGATGCAGGTGGGCTTTTCGGTCTCGGCGTGGAAAGCCCGCACGGCGCTCTCGATCTGGTCAAAGTCGTGGCCGTTGATGGTGACCACGTTGAAGTTGAAGGCGCGCAGCTTATCTTCCAGCGGGGCGCTGTTCATGACAGTCTCGGTGGTGCCGTCGATCTGCAGATGGTTGCGGTCCAGCATCACGCACAGATTAGAAAGGCCGTAGTGGGCGGCAAACATAAAGGCCTCCCAGCATTCGCCCTCTTCCACCTCGCCGTCGCCCAGAATGGCGTAAACGTTCACGGCAGAGCCGGCGTGCTTTGCGCCCAGCGCCATGCCGCAGGCGGCGGAGATGCCCTGACCCAGACTGCCGGTGGACATATCCACGCCGGGCACGCTGTTCATGTTGGGGTGGCCCTGCAGGCGGCTGCCGATCTTGCGCAGGGTTTTGAGCTCCTCCACCGGGAAGAAGCCCCGCTCTGCCAGCGCTGCGTACAGCGCCGGGGCGGCATGACCCTTGGACAGCACCAGACGGTCGCGGTCGGCCATCCTGGGCTGGGCAGGGTCGATGTTCAATTCCTTAAAGTACAGATAAGACAGCACGTCTGCGATGCTCAGACTGCCGCCCGGATGACCACAGCCTGCACTGTGGGTCCCTTCAATCACGCCCATGCGGATGTGGCAGGCGTGCTTTTTCAGGGTAAGTTTTTCAGCATTTGTCATGATGGTCCTCCCGTATGAACCTCAGAATTCATGCGCTCAAAAAAGCCTCTCGTCAGCGCCCCGGCGTCAAGATTGCCGCAGCGCGCTTTTTTTCAATTTTATATTATCCATTCTGTGCAAAAAGGTCAAGCTTCTTCCAGCAAAATGTACAGCCCCGGGGAAATTTTTTTGCGAATAGACCGATTTTTGTCTATTTTGCAGACGTTCTGCCCCGCTTGACAGGGGCAAACTGGTTTGTTATACTTTTGACCATCGTTCCGGCAGGAAGCCGGACACGGGCGGGCAGCAGCCTGCCGCTTATCCCAGCAAGCAATATTTTTTTGAAACAGACGCCACGAAGGGGTCTGCCTTTGGCATGGAATGCCGGGGCAGTCCCCTTTTTATTTTGCGGCTGAAAAAGGAGAAACCCTTATGATGAAAACCAAAAACGCTTCGCCTGTGCGGCAGCTGGTGCCGGCTGCCCTGTTTTTAGCGCTGGCCTTTGTGCTGCCCCTGCTCACCGGACAGGTGCCCAAGGTGGGCAGTATGCTCTGCCCGATGCACTTCCCGGTGCTGCTGTGCGGCTTTGTGCTGGGCGGCCCGTGGGGGCTGGCTGTGGGCTTTGCCGCCCCGCTGCTGCGCTCGGTTCTGTTCGGCATGCCGCCCATGTTCCCGGTTGCCATCTCCATGGCCTTTGAGCTGGCTACCTACGGGCTGGTGTCCGGGCTGCTGTGGCGCAGGGCAAAGCACAACCTGCCCGCGCTGTACGCCGTACTGCTGGCCGCCATGGTGTCCGGGCGCATCGTCTGGGGCATCGTGCGGTTTGTGCTGGCCGGGCTGACCGGCGGCAGCTTCCCCTTCAGTGCATTCCTGTCCGAGGCACTGTTTACCGCCGTGCCGGGCATCGTGGCGCAGCTGGTGCTCATCCCGCTGCTGCTCACCGCCCTGCAGAAGGCCGGCTTTGCGGACTGACCCCCTGCACGCACCTTTTGTGCAAAAAAACGATACTTCAACCGGTTTTTAAGGCACTTTTTCCAAAAGAAACGGAAAACCGGAAAAATTGTGCCGTTTTGTGGCTTTCTGTTGGCAAATGTGATAAACTTGAACCAGATGCGGGCGTGTGCCGCTGTGCACTGCCCACAAGGAGTAAATGAAGAAGAGAGGTCGTTTATCGTGAAGATCATTCGTACAAAGGACTACGCTGATATGTCCCGCAAGGCAGCAAACATCATTTCTGCGCAGGTCATCATGAAGCCCGACTGTGTGCTGGGTCTGGCTACCGGCGGCACCCCCGTTGGCACCTATGAGAAGCTGGTGGAGCGCTACAACGAGGGAGATCTGGATTTTTCTGAGGTCACCTCCGTCAATCTGGACGAGTACCGCGGCCTGCCCAAGGAGCACCCGGAAAGCTACTGGAGCTTTATGCACCGCAACCTGTTCGACCATGTGAACATCGACCCCGCCCACATCAACCTGCCGGACGGCACCAACATGGACGCCGAAGCCGAGTGCAAGCGCTATGATGAGGTCATCCGCAGCGTGGGCGGCGTGGATCTGCAGCTGCTGGGCATCGGTCATGACGGTCACATCGGCTTCAACGAGCCCCACGACGCCTTTGATCTGGGCACCCACTGCGTGGACTTGGCCCAGGAGACCATCGAGGCCAACAAGCGCTTCTTTGACGGCAACGAGGATCTGGTGCCCAAGCAGGCTTACACCATGGGCATCCGCACCATCATGCAGGCACGCAAGGTGCTGATGGTGGTCAACGGCGCAGGCAAGGCCGAGATCGTCAAAAAGGCTTTCTTCGGCCCCGTCACCCCGGAGGTGCCCGCAAGCATTCTGCAGCTGCACCCGGACTTCATTCTGGTGGGCGATGAAGAAGCTCTGAGCCTGATCTGATTTTCCTTATTTAAACTTCGGGGCACCGGAACACCTGCGGGCGTTCCGGTGTTCCTTTTTTGAAGGGGAAGAACCCTCTCAGTCATCGCTATGCGATGCCAGATTCCCCCTTTTGTCACCTGCGGTGACATCTTCCCCCGGAGCGGGGGAAGTCGTTCCTCTCAGGGGGAGCTTTTATGCATCTGTCGGTCAGCACTAATAAAATTCCCTTTGTGGGAGCAGACTGAGAGGGTTGAACCCATTTTGCTGTCCTCTCTTTACATTCCGCCGAAAAAGCGGTATTCTTTTTCCAGAACAAACTTTCCCGGGAGGAGACCATGGATATCCGCCAGCTGCACTACTTTTTGACCCTGTGCGAAGAAATGAATTACACCCGCGCCGCACAGCGGCTGTTCCTGTCGCGGCAGGCGCTGCGCCAGAGCATCTCTGCGCTGGAAGCCGAAATGTGCGGGCCGCTGTTTATCAGCGCCCACCACAAGCTGGCGCTCACCGACCGAGGCATGAGCCTGCAGCGCCATGCCGCCCCGGTGGTGGAGCAGTTCCAGCAGATGCAGGCCGCGCTGCGGGCTGAGATTCAGTCTGCCCAGCCGGTGCGCATCGGCATCAGCGTGGCGCTGGTACCGGACTATCTGCCCGGGCTGGAGACCCAGCTGGACAAGTTCCGGCAGCAGTACCCCCATGTGGAGATGCGGTTCCGTCTGCTGGACAACGACGCCGTGGCCGACGGGGTGGAGCAGGGCGAGCTGGACGCAGGTCTGGTCATCGACCTTGGCTGCGCCGCGCCGGTGCTGGCGCGCACCACCCTGCGGGCAGACCCCGCCTGCCTGCTGGTGCCCCGGGGACACCCCTTCTGGGAAAAGGAGCGCATCCCGCTGGCAGAGCTGCGTGGGCAGCGGGTGCTGCTGCCCAGCCTGCGGCAGGATCTGTTCAGCCCGCTGTGGGCGGCCTGCGCCCGGGCGGGCTTTGCCCCCAACGCCGAGATCGGCCCCAGCTTTTATCAGGCCTACTATCTGGTGCAGGAGCAGCTGTGCACCTGCCTGACCCGCTACGAGCCCGGCGCCCGCCGGGAGCTGGACCGGGTGCGGGACGTGCTGCTGGAAGATATGCCCCCGCTGTGCGTGTCGCTGGTGCAGCGGCGTGACACCAGCTCTGCCTATATCGACCTGCTGCGCAGCTACCTGCTGGAGGTTCTGGGCAGCACCGCCAGCCTGCCGCCCCGCCGGGGTCGGCCGGCAAAGCCCTTCTACACCGCGCCGGTGCTTTCCAGCGCCGCCGCAAAGTCTGCCCCGGAGCATCCCGCCCCGGGCACCCAGCTGCCCTTTGCAGGCGGCAACAACTTCCGGGAGCTGGGCGGCTACCATGCCGACGAGGGCAAAACTATAAAGTGGGGACAGATCTACCGGGGTTTCCCCACCGGGCGGCTGACCACCGAAGCCGACCGCGCCCGGCTGGACGGGCTGGGGCTGCGGCTCATCCTTGACCTGCGCAGCGGCGCAGAAGCCGCAAAGCTGCCGGACTATGTACCGGACGGCGCACGGCTGGTGCAGATCTGCGGCCTGCGGGACGCCACCGGGCAGGAGATCGATTTTTTCGCCCAACGACATCCAGCGGCTGGTGCAGAGCGCCCCCGCCGGGATGAGCCTCACCCAGCTGATGTACCGGCAGATGCTCACCGGCAACAAGGCGTTCAAAGAGCTGTTCCGGGCGCTGGAAGCCGGCGAGACGCCCATCCTGTTCCACTGCACGGCGGGCAAGGATCGCACCGGCGTCGCTGCCATGCTGATCCTGCTGGCGCTGGGTGCCTCGGACGAGACCATCTGCGCAGATTATGCCCGCACCAACCTCTGCCGCGCCGCCGAGATCGAAAAGGCCATGGCTGACCATGCGGCGGAGATCGCCGCCGACTCGGCGCAGCGGATGCGCTGGCAGTCCTCCGCCGGGGTAGACCCGGAGACTGCGCCCTTTGTGCTGCGCACCATCCGGCAGGACTACGGCAGCGCCGAGAGCTATCTGGAAGCCGAATACGGCCTGACTCCCGCCCGCCTGATGCGGCTGCGGCGGATGTATCTGGAGTGAGACGATTTTAAATGGCCTCCGCTTGCGCTCTGGCCATGTTCAGCGGAAAAATAATTTTAAATTTCGGGGTTCAGAAACGCCTGCGGGCGTTTCTGAACCCCATTTTCACGAGGAGGGGTCGTGACGGCAAACGGCAGCTGCCGCGCTGGTTTCCTGCGGAAACAGCCGCGCGGCGGGGGAAGCCTTCATGCGGAAAATTGATTTCCGTGGTAAAAGTCGATTCCCTCTTGAAAAAGAGCCTGTTGTCCGATACACTGAATATAACGAATCTTATAAGAAGGAATGAAACTGACCATGGCTGCAAAAACGCCTGCCCAGTGGAAAACACTGTTTGAAAACGTACCCTTCCACCGCGAAAACTATTATACCGGCCCCCTTGGGCCGGACTACACCCCCGGCGGCACCTGTCTGCGGCTGTGGGCACCCACCGCCGAGGCGGTCACTGTGACCTTATACCACAAGGGAGACGGCGGTGCTGTGCTGGGCACAAAGCCCCTTGTGCGCGGAGCGCAGGGGGTGTGGAGCATCTGGCTGCCCGGGGAGCAGCACGGCCGCTATTACACCTTTGCCGTCACCGTGGACGGCGTCACCCGCGAGACCGGCGACCCCTACGCCTGGGCGGCGGGGGTAAACGGCGTCCGCAGCATGATCGTAGACCTTGCCCGCACCGCGCCCTCCGGGTGGGAGCGGGATGTGCGCCCCAATATCCCCCCGGCGCAGCGCGCCGTGTGGGAGGTGAGCGTGCGGGACTTCTCGCAGGATGCCGCCAGCGGAGTGCGCCCGGCGTGGCGGGGTAAATATATGGCCTTTACCCAGCAGGGCACCACATTGCACGGCGATGGCATCCACCCCACCTGCCTGAACTACCTCAAGCGGTTGGGGGTAAAATACGTCCAGCTGATGCCCATTTTTGATTTTGGCAGCGTGGACGAGGCAAAACCCCTGCTGCGGCAATATAACTGGGGCTACGACCCCACCAACTTCAACGTACCGGAGGGCAGCTACTCCACCGACCCCACCCGGGGCGAGGTGCGCACCCGGGAGTGCCGGGAGATGATCGCCGCCCTCCATGCGGCGGGCATCGGGGTGGTGATGGACGTGGTGTATAACCACACCTACCGCACCGAAAATCCTCTGAACAGCACCGTGCCGTACTACTTTTTCCGGCAAAACCCGGACGGCAGCTTTTCCAACGGCAGCGGCTGCGGCAACGAGTTTGCCAGCGAGCGCCCCATGGCGCGGCGGTACCTCATCGACTCCATCCTCTACTGGGCAAAGGAGTACCACATCGACGGCTTCCGGTTCGACCTGATGGGCCTGTACGATGCCGAGAGCATCAACGCGGTGCGCACTGCGCTGGACAGCCTGCCCGGCGGGCGGGACATCCTGCTGTACGGCGAGCCGTGGCAGGGCGGTGCCAGCCAGCTGCACCGGTACAAGGCCAACAAGGCGAACCTTGCCATGCTCAACGAGCGGGTGGGCATCTTCTGCGATGACACCCGGGACGCCATCAAGGGCGGCTGCTTCGATGCCCGCGAGCCGGGCTATGTGGAGGGCAAGCCCGGCAGCTTCTGGGATATCGGCGCAGCGGTGGCGGCATGGTGCCGCAGCGACCGTCTGCCGCCCCACGCGCCCAGCCAGATCGTGAGCTATGTTTCCGCCCACGACAACTTTACCCTGTGGGACAAGCTGCTCTGCGTCCGCTACGAAAAACCGGAGTTCACCGCCCGGGACACCGTGGCACTGGCGCAGAACCGGCTGGCGGCGGGCATCTACCTGACCAGCTTCGGCCTGCCCTTCATGCAGGCGGGCGAGGAGTTCGCCCGCACCAAAAAGGGGGTAGGCAACAGTTACCGCTCTTCTCCCGCCCTGAACCGGCTGGACTGGAACCGCGCCGAGCAGTACCACGCCCTCGTGGACTACTACCGGGGGCTTCTGGCGCTGCGGGCAGCCTTTCCCCGGCTGGGCAGCACCGACCGTCACGCCCCGGAGGCTTTGCAGTTCTTTGCGCTGGAGCAGCCGCTGGTGGGCTGGATGCTGCCCGCCGTCTGGGGCGACGGCGCAGCATGGAGCGCTTTGTGCGTCTTTTATAATCCCACCGACACCGCCTGCACCGTCTCACTGCCCGCCGGGCAGTGGAAGCTGCTGAGCGATGGCACCTCTTCCAGCCTGTGGCGGGGGGCAAGCCGCGTTTTTACAAACAAAACCACCCTTGCGCCGTATAGCGCCACTATTTTTGGTGCGGTGTAAGACGATTTGAATGCGCGCCGCGTTGCTCTGCGCATCATCAGCGGAAAAATTATTTGTAATTTGTAAATCGGGAAAATCTGCGGATTTTCCCGATTTACTTTTTCACGGGAGGGGTCGTGGAGGGAACCCCTCAGTCAAAGCCTGACGGCTTTGACAGCTCCCCAAGGGGACGCCTTATGGCGATGCCGCAAAGTTCCCCGTCAGCACAAAAGCCGTCCCCTTGGGGAAGGTGGCTGCGAACGTAGTGAGCAGACGGAAGGGGTATTTTCACAACAAAAAAGGCTGCTGCACATTCCGTGCAACAGCCTTTTTACTATTTTCAGTTATTCTCTGCGCCCTTTTCGCCAAGGGTGACGTTAACGGTCTGCATCTGACCGCCGCGTGCGACGGTGATCTCGATGGCGTCACCGGCCTTGTGGTTCTGCATCAGGGTGCCAAGGTCGCTCTGGGTGGCAACCTCGCTGCCGTCTACGCTCACGATGCGGTCACCGGCCTGCAAGCCCGCCTTGTCGGCAGGGCCGCCCTTGACTACCTCCACGATGTAGACACCATAGGCGTTCACGCCCAGCTGGGCGGCGGTCTGAGCATCGGTCACGGCATAGTAGCTGATGCCCAGATAGGGACGGCCGGTCACATAGCCGTTTTCCAGCAGCTCCTGTGCCACCTTGACGGCGTCATTCACCGGGATGGCAAAGCCCAGACCCTCGGCATCGCTGTCGGAGGACTTTGCATTGACGATGCCCACCAGCTCGCCGTTCATGTTGAACAGGCCGCCGCCGGAGTTGCCGGGGCTGACGGAGGCATCCATCTGGATCAGGGACATGGTGTTGACAGAGCTGGAGCCCTGAATGCTGACGCTGCGGTTCAGTGCGCTGACGATGCCGCTGGTCACGGTGCCGCCCAGCTCACCCAAGGGGTTACCCACGGCCATGACGCTTTCGCCCACCTTCAGGCTGTCGCTGTTGCCCACGGTGGCGGGGGTCAGGCCGGTGGCATCGACCTTGACCACGGCGATATCACTGGTGGTATCCTCGCCCACCAGCGTAGCGGGGTAATCCTTGTCGCCGATGCTCACGGTGATGTTGGATGCACCGCTCACCACATGGGCGCAGGTGAGAATATAGCCGTCCGAGCTGATGATGACGCCGCTGCCCGCGCCGCTCTCCACCTGGCTCTGACCGTACCAAGACCACTGGGAGTAGACCACCTGCTCGGTGGTGATAACCACCACACTGGGGCTGACCATCTCGGCTACCTGTGCGGTGCTCAGGCCGGTGCCGCTGGTGGCGCTGATGGAATTGCCGGTGCTGTCGGTGCTGCTGTCAGAGCTGGCAGGGCGCTCCACCTGCTGGATGACCACCTTGCTGCCGCCGCCGTATTTTGCACCCACAAAGCCGCCCGCAAAGCCCATGGCTGCTGCCAGCACCAGCGCCACAGCGCTGCGTGCCAGCTTTTTGCCATTGAACTTCTTCTTGCGGCGGGGCTTTTCCGGCTGCGCCGGGGCGCTGTACTGCGGCTGCTCCGGCGGGGTGGGCGGCACGCTGCCGCCATCTGCCGGGGCGGTATCGGCCGGACGCGCAGGCTGCGCTTCCGGCTCGTTGTACTGGTTTGCCGTGTTCATGCCGCTGCTGCCCACGTTGGGGTAGCCGGTCTCGTTATTGGAAGCGGAATAATCGTATTCCCACTTGTTCTCGTTTTCCATGTTACTACATCCTTCCCTCAAAGGCCGGTCCGAAGGGACATCTGTTCCTTTGAACTGTCCCTATTGTAACTGTCAAATGTGAAAATGAATCGCTTGCGCCGTGAAGAATATGTGAAATGCGGTCCTGTTTTTCCGCCCTTGACAGCAGCGTTTCTGCTTGCTATTGTAAGGGAAGAACATTGGCCCGTCAAGGAGGAGATTTTTATGGAACTGCACCGCACCGAACAGGGGTTTGCCCTGTATAAAGAAAAGGACTGCATCGGAGAGTGCACCCTCTCCCCCGCCCCCAAGGGCGCACAGCTTGCCGCCCTGTGCATCCTGCCCCGGTGGCGGCGCAAGGGCTACGGCTCCTACCTGTTAAAAGAAGTATTGCGCAGCTTTGGCGGCTATGACCGGGAAGCCGCCACCGTGTTTACCGCCCCGCTGCCCGAAAACGCCGCCGAGCTTGCCTTCTGGGGCAAATTCGGCTTTGCCGCCGAGGGCGGGCAGCTGGTGCGCCGCCGCACCCCGGATTTAACGGCGGTCAAGTTCGTGCAGGACTTTTTAGCCGCCCGGCTGGTGCACCCGCAGCTGTGCATAGACGCCACCTGCGGCAACGGCGGGGACACCGCCTTTTTGTGTGGGCTGACCGCCCCCGCCGGGCGGGTGCTGGCTTTTGACGTGCAGCCCGAAGCCATCCGCTCCACCCGCACCCGGCTGGAACAGGCAAATGTGCCCGCCGACCGGTACGAACTTATCTGCGGCAGCCACGCCGACTTATTACAGTATGTGCAGCCCGGCACTGCCGATGCAGTCATGTTCAACTTTGGCTGGCTGCCGGGGGCGGACCATGCGGTATTCTCCACCGCGCAGAGCAGCATCCCCGCCTTGCAGGCGGCGCTGCAGGCGGTGCGCCCCGGCGGCGTCGTGAGCGCCATCCTGTACAGCGGGGCGGTCATCGGCTCGGACGAAAAACAGGCGGTGCTGCGTTTTCTGCGCGCACTTCCACTGAAAAGTTTCACCGTTCTGGTGTGTGATTTTGCCAATTGGGCCGAAACTGCCCCTCTGCCCTGCCTGATCCTGAAAAAATAACGAAAACCCTTGCATTATCACGCGTTTTCGTATAGAATAAAGTGTGTATGTGTAAAAATGCTTCTTCCGGCATCGCGCAGCGATGCCGGAAGAAGTTCCATCCATTTCAGGAGAAATATCATCTATGACAAATCGTGAAGAGATCGAACGCCGCAGGACGTTCGCCATCATCAGCCACCCCGACGCAGGTAAGACCACCCTTACCGAAAAGCTGCTGCTGTACGGTGGAGCCATCAATCAGGCTGGCTCCGTCAAGGGCAAGCAGAGCGCCAAGCACGCCGTGTCCGACTGGATGGACATTGAAAAGCAGCGTGGTATCTCGGTCACCTCTTCGGTGCTGCAGTTCAACTACGCCGGTAAGTGCGTGAACATTCTGGACACCCCCGGCCATCAGGACTTCTCGGAGGATACCTACCGCACCCTGATGGCGGCAGACTCTGCCGTCATGGTCATCGACGCCGCAAAGGGCGTTGAGGCGCAGACCATCAAGCTGTTCAAGGTGTGCACCCTGCGCCATATCCCCATTTTTACCTTCATCAACAAGATGGACCGCGAAGCCCGCGACCCCTTTGAGCTGATGGAGAACATCGAGGAGATTCTAGGCATCAAGACCTACCCCATGAACTGGCCCATCGGCTGCGGCAAGGAGTTCAAGGGCGTGTTCGACCGCAACGCACGCAAGGTGCTGGCTTTTTCCAGCGATGGCCGCGCCAACGGCGTGAAGAAGGTCAGCGAGACCGAGGCCGAGCTGGGCGACCCCGCACTGGACGAGCTGCTGACCCCCTATCTGCACCAGCAGCTGGTGGACGAGATCGAGCTGCTGGACGGCGCTGCCGAGGAGTTTGATCTGGACAAGGTGCTGCGCGGTGAGCTGAGCCCCGTGTTCTTCGGCTCTGCTCTGACCAACTTCGGCGTGGAGCCCTTCCTTGAAAACTTCCTGCGGCTCACCTCCGCCCCGCTGGCCCGCGTGGACAGCCTGACCGGCGAGCCGGTGGACCCCTGCCGGGACGAGTTCTCTGCTTTCATCTTTAAAATTCAGGCCAACATGAACAAGGCCCACCGCGACCGTATTGCCTTTATGCGCATCTGCTCCGGCAAGTTCGAGCGCGGCATGGAGGCCTACCATGTGCAGGAGGGCAAGAACATCAAGCTGGCCACCGGCACCCAGCTGATGGCGCAGGACCGCGCCATCGTGGACGAGGCCTACGCCGGCGACATCATCGGCCTGTTTGACCCGGGCATCTTCTCCATCGGCGACACCCTGTGCACCGGCAAAAAGAAGGTCCAGTTCGCGGGCATCCCCACCTTCTCCCCGGAGCACTTTGCCCGCATTGAGCAGAAGGACACCATGAAGCGCAAGCAGTTCGTGAAGGGTATGGAGCAGATCGCGCAGGAAGGCGCCATCCAGATCTTCCGCGAAGTGGGCGGCGGCATGGAAGAAGTGGTGGTCGGCGTGGTCGGCGTGCTGCAGCTGGAAGTGCTGGAGTACCGTCTGAACACCGAGTACAACGTGGAGATCCGCATGCAGCAGCTGCCCTTTGAGCAGCTGCGCTGGGTGCAGAACGACCCCGACACCTACAACCTGCGGGATCTGGACCTGACCAGCGACACCAAGGCTGTGGAGGACATGAAGGGCAACCGTCTGCTGCTGTTCACCTCCGACTGGGCGGTGCGCTGGGCCGAGACCCACAACGAGAGCTTGCAGCTGAGCGAGTTCGGCAACATCTGATAAAAGAGCGCTGCGGAGTGCATCTGCGCTCCGCAGCCTTTTTTTATATAGCAACCAAGAATACAACATAGAATGCCAGACATCAGAATGAGGGTTCCCATTGCGGGGAACACTGCTGGCACGGAGGGTAAAGTATATGCAGAATATCAACATTGGCAAAAGCGGCATCGCCGTGCCGTTTCTGGGCATGGGTACATGGGCCATCGGCGGCGGTGCATGGTGGGGCGATAACGACGATGCACTGTCCGTAAAGGCCATCCAGACCGCCGTGGAGCAGGGCATCCAGTGGATCGACACTGCGCCCATCTACGGGCTGTACCACAGCGAGGAAGTAGTGGGCGAGGCCATGAAGCACATCGACCGCGACAAGGTGGTGCTTTCCACCAAGTGCGGCCTGGAGTGGCGGCACGAGACCCCCATCCTGCACAAGGTGGTGGACGGCGTACAGGTGTACCGCGACCTCTCCGCCAAGAGCATCATCGAGGACGTGGAGGACAGCCTGCGCCGTCTGCACACCGACCATCTGGACGTGCTGTACACCCACTGGCAGAGCCCGGACTTTGGCGTGTACCCGCTGGAAGAGACCATGGAAGCCATGATGAAGCTGAAAGAGCAGGGCAAGATCCGCGCCATCGGTGCTTCCAACGTTACCTCCGATATCATCCGGGGCTACTGCAAATACGGCCAGCTGGACGTCATTCAGGAAAAGTACAGCCTGCTGACCCGCCGCATTGAAAAGCAGCTGCTGCCCACCTGCAAGGAGCTGGGCGTTTCGGTACAGGCCTACTCCCCGCTGGAGCAGGGGCTTCTGACCGGCAAGGTGACCATGGACACCACCTACCCGGAGGGCAGCACCCGCAACACGAACCCCTGCTTCCAGCCCACCCGCCGGGCACAGGCGCTGGAACTGCTGGCAAAGTGGAGCGATCTGACCGAGAAGTACGACTGCACCATGGCGCAGCTGGTCATCGCCATGACCGCCCGCATGATCCCGGGGCTGCACGTTCTGTGCGGTGCCCGCAAGCCGGAGCAGGTGCTGGACAACGCCGGTGCGCTGCACATCAAGCTGGACGGCGCCGACGCCGTCCGCATGAAGTGGGACGTGGACGCGATCTCCTGAAGATAAACTGAACAACACCGGAGCATCTTCGGACGCTCCGGTGTTGTTTTTTATCTCTTATTCTCCCCTTGCCAGCGCTTGCAGCTTTTTCTTATCCAGCACCTGCACCCCGCCGCGGTACAGCCGCACCCAGCCCTCCTGCGCAAAGTATTTGAGCATCCGGCTCACCACCTCGCGGGCAGAGCCCATGTACTTTGCCATCTGGTCGTGGGTCATGCGGAGGTCCGCGCCGCCGGTCTTGGCAAGCTCGTCGGTCAGAAAAATGGCAAGCCGCCGGTCAGCGCTCATGAACAAGATCTGCTGCATCGTCCACATGGTATCGGAAAAGCGCTCTGCCGTCATCTGGTAGGCGTAGCAGCGCACATAGACGTTTTCCTGCATCAGCTGTCGGAAGATGCCCGCGCTGATGCACAGCGCTTCGGTGTCCTCCTCGGCGTCGATGTAGAGGTCGATGTTCACCGCGTCCATCACGCAGGAGGCAGACAGGATGCACACCTCCCCGCCGAACAGGCGGTACAGTGTCACGTCCCTGCCGTCCTCGGATAGCAGATAGGAGCGCAGCTGCCCGCTGCGCAGCAAAAGGATGCCCACACAGCTTTCCAGCGGGCTGTGCACCCGGGCGCCCTTGGCGTAGTGCACCGAGCGGGTAAAGCGGCACAGCCGCTCCTGTTCTTCCGGGGTCAGCTGCTCCCAGAACGGAAACGCACAGGCCAAGCACCGGGCGTGCGGAGATGTTTCAGCCATACGGCTCACCCCTTTCGCAGCGCCTTGGCGGCTTCCGTGCCCGCCAGTGCGCCCTCGTAAACGGCCTTTGCCACCTGCAACAGCCCGCCGGTGCAGTCTCCGGCGGCGTACAGACCGGGCACGGTGGTCTGCATTTTGTCGTCCACCACGATGCGGCTGCCCTCTACGGCAGCGCCCAGCTTCCGGGCCAGTGCGGTACTGCCCGCCACGCCCAGCGCCACAAATACGCCGGATACTGCCCGCACCGCGCCGTCTGCCAGCTGCACGCCGGTGACAGCCTGCTCGCCCAGAATGGCTTCCACCTTCTGGGGGCAGACGCTCACCTCGGGCGGGAAGTCTGCGGTCAGGGCTGCGCCGTTCGTCAGCAGGGTGACGCTTTTTACCACCGGCAAAAGCGCCTGCACCTCATGCAGGGCGTACTCGCCGCTGCCCAGCACCGCCACGTCCTTTCCGCGGTAGAAAAAGGCGTCGCAGGCGGCGCACCAGCTTACGCCGTGGCCTTCCAGCCCGGTCAGCCCCGGGATGCGGGGCACCGCGCGGGAAGCACCCGTTGCCAGAATGACCGCGTCTGCCGGGTACGCGCCTGCCAGCGTTTCCACGGTCAGACGGTCGGTCCATGTCAGCCCCACGGCCTCGGTCTGCACGAATTGCACCCCCAGCCGCCGGGCGTTCTCGATGCTGCGGCGCTCCAGCTCCGGCCCGGAGACCGGCTGGGCGAAGCCGTAATAATTTTCGATCTTTTCGGCGCGCGCCAGCGCCCCGGAGCCCTTGGTCAGCACGGTGGTCTGCACCCCAGCGCGCACGGCGTACAGGGCAGCGGACACCCCCGCCGGGCCGGAACCTACGATGACGATGTTGGACATGGTGTTGCTCCTTTGCATGGTTCTTTTCCCTTATTATACACCAGAGCCGCGCAGATTTCTGTGACCGGGTCGCAAAAACTTTTTGGGCGGCGGGCACTGTTCAAGCTCCGGGGCGTGTGCTATACTGTTGTCATGTTAAAATTTCTGCCACAGGGGGCTTTTGCTTTATGTCCAAACAACGTCTGCTTTTCATCACCACCGGCGGCACCATTGCCAGCGTGCGCACCCAGCAGGGGCTGAAGCCCGTGCTTTCCAGCGAGGAGCTGCTTGCGCATCTGCCGGAATTGAAGGAGCTGTGCTGCCCGGAAACGCTGGCGCTGTGCAGCATCGACAGCACCGACCTCGGGCAGGAGCACTGGCTTATGATGGCACGCGCCATTCAGGAAAACTACGCCTTGTACGACGGCTTTATCATCTGCCACGGCACGGATACGCTGGCGTACTCTGCGGCGGCGCTCTCTTATCTCATCCAGAACGCGGATAAGCCCATCATCCTTACCGGCGCGCAGCAGCCCATCTCCAACGAGATCACGGATGCCAAGAAAAACCTGCGGGACAGCGTGGTCTGCGCCATCGACCCGGGCAGCCGGGGCGTGATGGTGGTGTTTGGCGGGCACGTCATCGCGGGCACCCGTGCCAAGAAGAACAAGACCATCAGCTACGACGCCTTTGCCTCGGTCAACTTCCCGGAGCTGGCGCTGGTGCAGGGCGACCGGTTGGTGCGGTACATCCCCTCGCCGTGGCCCACCGGCCCGGTGGAGTTCAGCCGCACACTGGACAGCCGGGTGTTCCTGCTCAAGCTGACCCCGGGCATGTCCCCGGCGCTCATTCCGGAGATCTTCCACCTGTACGACTGCGTCATCGTGGAAAGTTTCGGCGTGGGTGGCATCCCGCAGCAGCTGATGGACGCCTTTGCCGCCGGGCTGGGCGATTACGAAACCACCCACAAGGTGCTCATCATGACCACGCAGGTCACCTACGAGGGCAGCGACGTGGGCGTGTACGAGGTGGGCAAGCGGGTGCGCAACCGCTTCCGCTTTTTGGAAGCCCACGATATGACCATTGAGGCCGTGGTGACCAAAAGTATGTGGCTGCTGGCACAGAACTGCGAAAGCTTTGACCAGCTGCAGCAGCGGTTCTACCGTCAGGTGAACTTTGACACCTTCTATCACTGAGCATCACTGCTCAGAACACCAGCTGCACCAGCAGTACATAGCAAAGGGTGCCCCCGGCTACGCTGAGCAGGGTCTGGTGCTTCCACTTGTGCAGCGCAATGGTGGCCAGCAGCGCAAGCGCTTCCGGGATGCCGTGGCTGCCGGAAAACGGGGTGACCCCCTTCAGGCAATAGACGATGAGCATCCCGAAGATGGCGGCGGGCAGCACCCGCCCCAGATACCGCACCACCTCCGGCGGCTGCTGCTCCTTGCTGGAAAAGATCAGAAACGGCAAAAAACGGGTAAGCATGGTGGCGGCGGTGCACACCGCAATGGTAAGCCCCATCTGAACTGCTGTCATTCTTCTACCTCCCCGGCTGCTTTTTCCATCGGACGGCGCAAGGCCAGCAGCAGCACCAGAATGCCGCCCATGGACGGCAGCAGAAAGCTGCCGGAGCCAAATACCATCAAGCACACCAGCGGCACGGCAAGCCCGATCAGGGCACTGCCGTGCTGCTGATCTTTTTCCCACTGGTTCAGGAAGATGACCGTGAACATTGCGGTCATGACAAAATCCACGCCCTCGGTGCTGAAGGGCAGCACCGTGCCCAGCGCAGCCCCAAGCCCGGCGCTGCCCACCCAGTAAAGCTGATCCAGCAGGGTGATGAAGAACACGAACCAGCCCTTGTCCACCCCTTCCGGCGGCGTTGCCGAGCAGGTGATGGAAAAGGTCTCATCGCTCATGGCAAAGATCATGTAAAAGCTGCGCCAGCCGTAGCCCTTGTAGCGCTCCAGCATGGCAAGGCCGTAGAACAGGTGCCGCGCCTGGATCATCAGCGCCATCAGAAAGGCCGACAGCGGCGAGAACGCGCCCAGCAGCAGGCTTGCCAGCACGAATTCCAGCGAGCCGCCGTACACGACAGTGCCCATGAGCATGGGCATCCACACCGGCAGCCCCAAGGACTGCACATAGATGCCGTAGCCCAGCCCCAGCACAAAATAACCCGCCAGCACCGGGATGGTCTGCGGAAAAGCCGCCCGCAGCGCCCGCAGGCAGGGGTGCGGCAGAGCGGGAGAAACAGTTCGGGACAGATGCTGCATAGAAAAGCTCCTTGCTTTGTGGGAACAGCGGGCGGCCGCCCATATACCCACATAGATTGTATGGAATAAGTGATTTCTATTATAGCACATCCCTGCGCTTTTGCAAGACGGCTGGTGTCCTGCTGCCGGGACGATTTGGAATGCGCTCCGCGTTGCTCTGCGCATCTTCAGCGGAAAAATGATTTAGAATTTCGCAATTCCGGAAAATCTGCGGATTTTCCGGAATTGCCTTTTCACGGGAGGGGACGCAGCGGGAAACGGCAGCTGCCGCGCTTGTTTCCTGCGGAAACAGCCGCGCGGCGGGTCCCTTCTCAGGCTCACTGCGTTCGCCAGCTCCCCCGAAAGGGGGAGCTTTTTGCGCTGACCGGCAGATATCCAAAGCTCCCCCTTCGGGGGAGCTGGCACGCCGTCAGGCGTGACTGAGAGGGTTAGCGCCTGAGAGGGCGAGCCCGCTGCCCTGCAGGCGTCAAACGCAAAAGCAGCCAGACCGGGCGGTCTGGCTGCTTTTATGCTTATAAAAATATTTTACTCTACCTCTTCATCCGCGAAGATCCACAGCACCTCGTTGATGTGGGAGCCGCTGCGGGAGTAGGGGGTCACACGGATGCAGAAGCTGCGGCCATCCGTCTTGCGGTAGCGGTGCTCCAGCAGGTTGCTGCTGAACACGGTGCTGCGCACAAAGCCGAAATCGAACAACTTTGCAAAGTTTTCTCTGTCCTCGGGCGCTACCAGCTTGTCGCGGTAGTTGGTCAACGCAGCGCGGAAAGAGCCGCCGCAGGTGTCCAGAACGGACTGGAAGTCGTCCGGCACAATAACGGGGCGCACGGTGTCCTCCTGCAAGTCCACCACGATCACTGTCTTGTACTTGGGGGCAAGCACCTTTAAAAAGTGCTCGGCATCCCGCTTTTCCTGCAAGGTGCGCTCCATCTTTTCGTTCAGGCCTTCCAGCTGGCGGGCGCGGCCGTTGTGGTCGTAGTAGGCCTGCCGGTCCTGCCGCATGGCAGCCTCGGCCTTGGCCACAGCCTCGTCCAGATGGCGCAGGTCGGTAGTCTGCTGGATGCCTACCGAGATGGCGTAGTCCTTTTCCTTCAGAAAGGCGCGCATCCGGTCCGCAGTGCTCCACACGCTGTAAGGCGGCTCGTTGGGGGTCAGGATGACAAATTCATCGCTGCCGATGCGGTACACCCGGCTGGTAGCAAAGAACTTGCGGGCGGCATTTGCCAAGCAGCACAGCAGGGTGTCGCCGCTGCGGTGACCCAGATGCTCGTTTACCTCGTGCATCCCCACCACATCAATGTAGGTGCACACCACGGATTCGTACCCGCTGTTGGGCAGCTCCCGCAGGTCGGCCTCGTACCGGCTGCGGTTGGCAAGGCCGGTCAAGGTATCGTGGCTGTAAGAGAAGTCCAGCTCCTCGCTGAGCTGGTCGGCCTGTGCGTCGTTGCGCACCAGCACGGTCGCCCACGGGTTCTGGGCGCAGCAGCCCCGGCAGGGCAGCACCTCTGTGGTGACCCAGATATACTGGCCGGACACATTCTCGCGGTAGCGGTAGAACTCCGGCGCGGTGGCGTGGTACAGCACAGAGCGCAAGGCCTCCAGATCGGTCTGCTCCAAAAACAGGTCTGCGTCCTCTTCGTGCACGATCTTCTCGTTCACCAGGCGGTCGCAGTAGTTGACAAAATCCTCTTCCTTTTCCAGATCTGCACCCAGCAGGCGGGCGTCCCGCTTGATCACCCGGTACGCACCGGTGGCAAGGTTCAGCAGCGAGATCTCCAGCACGTTGTCGGTAAAGATCTGGTAGGCCTGCAAGGCCAGCGCGGTCTTTTCGGTGCCCGGGTTCTCCACCCGGCGGTCGCGGCGCATCAGGTCGCGGCGCAGATCCCAGTAATCCTGATTGGTGGGATCTGCCAGCAGTTTTTCGGCGTTTTCCACCGGCATGGGCTTGAAGAAGTAGTAGCCCTGCGAGTACAGGCAGTCTGCGGCCTGCAGCATGGACACCTGTTCCGGGGTCTCCACACCCTCGGCGATGATGGGCAGGTTCAGCCGGTGTGCCATATCCACCACCGACTCCACGATCTGCACGCCCTTGCTGCGGTTCTCCTGATTCATGTCGATGAGCTTCATGTCCAGCTTGATGGCATCGACGTTGGTATCCTTGAGCATATTCAGCGAGGAATACCCGCTGCCGAAGTCGTCCATCATCACCGCAAAGCCCTTGCGGTGCAGGCCCTGAATGGCGCTTTCCACCATCTGGGTGTCCTCGGCTACCATGGTCTCGGTGATCTCGGCCAGCAGGAGCTTTGGCTCCAGCTTATATTTTTCCACCAGATCTGCAAAGATCTGCGGCACATCCAGATTGAGGATATCCTGCACCGAAACGTTCACCGACACCGGCACAAGGTTGCTGCCGCTCTCCTGCCACTTCTGCAGGGTCTGGCAGACGGATTCCCAGATGTACTGGTCCAGCCTTGTTACAAGGCCGGTGCGCTCCAGCAGCGGCATAAACTCGGCGGGAGGAACACAGCCCCGGGTGGGGTGGTTCCAGCGCACCAGCGCCTCCATGCCCACGATGGCGCGGGTGATGCTGTTGCACTTGGGCTGCAAAAAGAAGCAGAATTCGTGGTTATCCAGTGCGCGCTCCAGCTCGCCCAGCAGCTGCTGCTGTTCTTTCAGCTCGTTGAGCATGGTGGGCTCAAAGCGGTGCAGGTAGCCGCTGTCGGTCGTCACACCGGCGATCTGCGCGTAGTTGCACAGGGTGGCGGCATCTGCACCGGGGTTTGCCTGCACAGGGCACACGCCCATTACCATAAAGAAGGTGACATCCTGCCTTCCGGCAGCCATGCAGGCCTGCAGCGTGGCAAGCACGGCGGTCTGCTCGGCCTTTTCGTCCGGCAGGCACAGGAAAAAGTCATCGTTTCCAAAATAGCCCACAGGATAGCCGGTCTGCTTGCTGTAACCCAGCAGACAGTTTGCCACGGTTTCCAGCAGAGCATCGCCCTTTTCGGTGCCGTAAAGCTCGTTATAAAGCTTGAAGTGCTGGATATCCACAGCGGCAACAGCCCATTCTGTTCCCTGATGCGCGGTCAGGAATGTATGCAGGGCCTGTAAAAATGCGTCCTTGCGGTCGATCCGCCCCAACGCAGCAGATGCCGGTGCGGCGGCATCTGTTTTGGTCTTTCGTTCCTCTGACATAACGATTCCTCACAATTTGGATAGTTTCAATACGGATAAGCCGATTGCGGTCGGTTTGTATACTTTATAATCAGTATAACACGGTTTAAGTCGTTTTGAAATAGTTTTTTCACACTTTTTAACAACATTATTCGAGCGAAGTGCAACAAAAATGCCACACACGGCGGAGCCGGTGCGGCATTCGGGGTCATTTGGTATTCTTGTTGTCGTCCTTGTTTTCCTGTTCGGCGCGGTGCAGCATCTCCCGCAATGTGGGCAGACTGCGCAGCTTGCTGCCGTGCCGGAGCTTCGGGTAGGCACGCAGCATACGGCGCGGGCCCACGATGCGGGGGGTGCGCAGCAGCTGCGCCTGCATCTCCTCGCTGCGCTGCTGCAGCTCTGCGGCCAGCTGTTCCAATTGCAGCAGCTCGGCGGCGCGCTCGGCAGTGCCCTTGGCAGCAAGGCGGGCGGCGTTGGCAGCTTCGGCAGCGTTCAGGCGGGCGTCCTCGCTGGCGCGGCGGGCAGCCTCGGTAGCCTCGGCAGCCTTGGCGCGGATGGCAGCCATGGTCTCACGGGCAGAGGGGCGCTTTCCGGCAGCATCCCGCGCTTCGGCGGCGGCAAGCTTGAATTGCAGCCGTCCCTCGTCCAGCTTCTTGTCGGCGTTCAGGGTGGTGGTGCCCAGCAGCTGGGTCATGGCATCGCTGACGGCGTGGATACTGTCGCCCAGCTGCTCCATGGTGTCCAGCGTATCGGCCAGCGCAGAGGCAGCAATGGCGGTAGCCACCACGTCCGCCGCGTACACGGCGTACAAAAAGCACATGAGGATAACCCCCACAAAGGGCGGGATCAGGTCTACAAGGTCAGCCACCACCGGGTGCACGATACGCATGACCACCAGCGTGCCCACACCCCACAGCAGGCAGAATTCCAGACAGATATAGCCCCCGATGTTAAAGGGAAAATCGCTGTAATCCCACCAGCGGGTGTGGTAGAGCTTATACAGCGCCCAGCCGCCCACCAGTTCCAGCGCACTGGGCAGGATGACGCCGCCTATATACAGCAGCAGGATGCTGTGCTGCAAGGGCGTAAGGGCAAACAGCACGATGATCATGCCAAAGCCGTAGATGGGGCAGACCGGGCCGTTGAGAAAGCCCCGGTTCACCAGCTGACCGGTGGTGGCGGCGGCATAGATGACCTCCAGACACCAGCCTATGCAGGAATAGATCAGGAAATAGGCCAGAATATGGTACAGCGAAAAGCCACATACCACGGTATCGGTAAGAAAGCTTACCATAGGCACCTCCGTTCTTCAGTTCTGTTTGGATACGATCTTATATTCGTCCCCCGGCTCAAAAAAGGGACAGGCAGCGGTATTGTGCGCAAGATAGCGTGCCATCTCGTCCTCGTCCAGCGCAGCGCCCTGCGCACAGTAGTAGCTGCCGTATTCGTCCTGAACATTATTCAGGCACAGCTCACAGGGGTCAGACATTTTCTTCGCCTTCCTGTGCGGCGGCTTCGGCAGCGGCAGCTTCGCGTGCCATCCGCTTGAGCACCTTGGGGTCTACCCATGTCACGCTGTCGGCACCGGGCTTTTTGCGGGCAATGAGCGCTTTGATCTTGATGCCCATTTCGGTGAACATGCCCTCGTGCTCGGTGCGGATGTTCCATTCCGGCTCGTTCTCGTGGAGGTCGTAGGTGATCCACTCGATGTCGTAGCCGGAAGCGGGGAAGTACTCCACGCTGTCCCGGAACAGATCATCGTCGTCGGTCTTGAAGTAGATCTCACCGCCGTCCTTCAGAAACTCGCGGTAGGCGATCAGCTGGCGCGGGTAGGTAAGGCGGTGCTTGTGGGAGGAGTCGTTCTTGCTCCACGGGTTGCAGAAGTTGATATAGATGCGGCTGACCTCATCCTCCGGGGTGATGACGCCCTTGATGCGCTCGATATCGGTGCTCATGATCTTGACGTTGTCGATGGGGCGCCCCGCTGCCTGATAGGCGGCTTCGATCTTGCGCTTGGCAAGGATAAGCACCTTGTCAGTGATGTCGATGCCCAGATAGTTGTTTTCCGGGTGGGCACAGGCCAGCTGAGAGATGAAGCCGCCCTTGCCGCAGCCCAACTCCAGAATAAAGGGCTGCTCCGGGCGGGCATACTGGCCGTGCCACTTGCCGCCCCAGATGAGGGGTTCGTGCACATGGAAATCCGCGGCCATCAGTTCGTCGTGGGCATAGGGTTTGAAACGCATTCTCATAGTTTGTTGTTCTCCTTCAAAAATCTCTCCACCTGCTCCGGGGTGGCGGCACAGCTGCCCTGACAGATGCCGGGCTTGCCGCCGCCGCGTCCGTTCAGGGCGGCATTCAGTGCTTTGGTCAGGGCGCGCACATCGCCGTCCCGCCGGGCAAGGCAGTAACCGGTGCCCTTTTCGGTGGGGGTCAGAGCGGCGCACAGGCCGGTGGTGGCCTCGGTCAGACGGACAGCCAGCCGATGCAGCCCGTCCGGGTCCAGTCCCGGCAGGGTGCGGATGGCGTCCGCATCGGGCGCGGTCAGCTGCGCAAGGGCGTCAAACAGCTGGCTGCACAGTCCGAAGTGTGTAAACTTGAGTGCAGTATACTCGTCGTAGACCCGGTGCACCGCCACAGCGGTCTGGTCGGCCTTGGCAGAAAGCAGCGCGCCGATCTCCGCCTGCCGGGCGCGCATGGCCTGCGCCGCCGCCAGCGCACGGGCACCGCACACCACGCTCAGCCGCACACCGCCCTTGTAGTTCTCGCTGGCAAGGATCTTGATCTGCCCCACCTGACCGGTGGTGCGGGTGTGGGTACCGCAGCAGGCGCAGACGTCCGCGCCCGGGATGGTCACGATGCGCACCTGCCCCTCGATCTCTTTTTTAGAGCGGTAAACAAGGGCGGCAAGCTCCTCCTGGGTGGGGTAGCTGATGAGCACCGGCACATCCTGCCACACGATGCGGTTGGCGGCAAGCTCTGCCTGCCGCAGCCCCTCGGGGCTGATGGGCACACTGGTGTCCATGCGCACCACCTCGGTGCCTACATGGAAGCCCACGTTCTCCGCCCCGAACATCTGGTGCAGGATGCCGGAAAGGATATGCTCGCCGGTGTGCTGCTGCATTTTGTCAAAGCGCCAGTCCCAGTCGATGCAGCCGGCAACGGCTGCGCCGGGCGCTGCGGCAGCGGGCAGGGCATCCACCGTATGCCAGATGACGCCTGCCTGCTCGTGGACATCCAGCACCCGCAGCACCGTGCCGTCCGGCAGGGTCAGCGTGCCCCGGTCGGCGGGCTGACCGCCGCCCTCCGGGTAGAACACCGTGCCGTCCAGCGCGATGCGCCCGCCGCCGGTCTTTTCGTCCGGCTCTGTGGCAAGGATGACGCTTTCGCATTCGGTGCGGAAAGCATCCTGCTCAAAATATTTTTCTGTGCGCTGCATAGCGCGAGTACCTCCTGTAAAATAGAACGATTGGCAATGCCCAAAGGCGCCCCCTTGGGGGAGCTGCTGAGCGCAGCGAAGCTGAGGGGGTACCCCATAAAAACCAGTATACCACGATTTTTGCCTGTGGAAAATAGTTTACAGTTATGTTATGATAGGAAACAACGAATATTCCCGAAAATTGACAGCGAGGAAGGTAACGGATCATGCGTGAAAGTGGTATTCTGATGCCGGTATCCAGTCTGCCCGGCCCTTACGGGATCGGCTGCTTTGGCAAGGCGGCATTTCAATTTGTGGATTTCCTGTCTGCGGCAGGACAAACGATCTGGCAGCTGCTGCCGCTCAGCCCCACCGGCTACGGCGACAGCCCCTACCAGAGCTGCTCTGCCTTTGCGGGCAACCCCTATTTTGTGGATCTTGAAGCGCTGGAAAAAGAGGGTCTGCTGACCGCCGCAGACCTCAAGGCGGAAAGCTGGGGGAAAGACCCGCTGGAGGTGGACTACGGCACCTTGTACGTCAGCCGCTTTGCGGTGCTGCGCAAGGCCTACGCCGCATGGCGCAGCCAGTGCGCCGGGCTGCACGGCTGTGCCTACTACTACCCCGACGACTACTACACCTTCACCCTTGCCAACGAGGACTGGCTGGAGGACTATGCCCTGTACATGGCGCTGAAGGTTGCCAACAAGATGAAGAACTGGGTGGAGTGGGACGCCCCCTACCGCCGCCGCGACAAGGCCGTACTGGCCGCCTTTGCCGCCGCAAACGAGGAGGAGATTGGCTTCTGGAAGTTTGTGCAGTACAAGTTCAGCGTCCAGTGGCAGGCAGTCAAAACCTATGCCAACAAGAAGGGTGTGCAGATCCTGGGCGACATCCCCATCTACGTCTCTGCGGACTCGGTGGACGCATGGGTGGGCGGCAAGCTGTTTGAGCTGGACGCCGACGGCCGCTTTGCCCGGGTGGCGGGCTGCCCGCCGGACTATTTCTCCGCAGACGGCCAGCTGTGGGGCAACCCCCTGTACGACTGGGCGTACCACAAAAAGACCGGCTACGCATGGTGGATCCAGCGGGTGCGCCATGCACTGGGCATCTACGACCTGCTGCGCATCGACCACTTCCGCGGCTTCGACACCTACTGGGCCATCCCGGCCACCAGCACCACCGCCCGCACCGGCAAGTGGGAGAACGGCCCCGGCATGGAGCTGTTCGATGCACTGGAGGCCGCACTGGGCAAGCTGCCCATCATTGCCGAGGACTTGGGCGAGCTGTTCCCCAGCGTGCGCAAGCTGCTGGCCGACAGCACCTTCCCGGGCATGAAGGTGCTGCAGTTTGCCTTCGGCGGCGGGGACAACGAGTATCTGCCCCATAACCACGTCAAAAACGGCGTGGTCTACCCCGGCACCCACGACAACACCACCCTGACCGACTGGTGGGAGAACGGCGCTTCCGAAAAGGAAAAGGCCACCGCTGCGGCCTATCTGCACCTGACCTCCTGCAAGCCCACCGCCAAGGAGGTGGCAGCTGTCAAGACTGCCGCCGCGCGCACTGCGCTGCTGCGGGCAGCGCTGGGCTCGGTGGCGGACAGAGCCATCATTCCCATGTACGACTGGCTGGGGCTGGGTGCCGAAGCGCACCTGAACACCCCGGGCAAGCTGGGCGGCAACTGGGCATGGCGCGCAAAGGCCGGCTTTGACTCCAAAACCCTTGCCGCACAGATCAAAGCCGAGTGCGCCGTGTACTGCCGCTGCAATGCAGACGTTCAAAACGTGAAAGAATTAGCAATTTGACAGAATTGTAAAAACTGCCGTAAAAATTTGTGCGTTTTGCTGGAAAAATCTGTATTCCAATGGTATAATAGCCGTAAGTTCCCGGATTTGTGGGAAAATTGGAATTTCGCCCGTCGGAAGCGGCGGCGCGTACTGATGATGGGGAAATTACAGATGGACAGAGAATGGACAGAGCAGGATCTGCGTACCTTTGCCGAGGGCGCACAGGCTGCGTTTGAAACGGTATTGCTGGACGAGCTGCCACAGGACACCGGCTGGCAGGACGAAGGCCTGCAGGTGAGTTATAGCCTGTGCAACGGCCGGGTAAGCTGCGTGCTGCACCGCACGGTGCGGGCAGACGGCAAGCTGTGGCAGATCACCATGTCTGCCCCGCTGGCAGGCAACCTGCTGCCGGAAGAGCGCATGAGCGCCCGCGAACGGGAGCTGTGCCGCGAGGACCTGAACCACGATTTTCTTTCCGGCGTATACAACCGCCGCTACCTTGAGACCGTGATCGCCGCCGAGCTGGACCGCTGGGCAGAGCAGGGGCGCAAGGCCGCCGTGGCGCTGGTGTCGCTGGATCACGGCGCACAGCTGCGGGACACCTACGGTCAGCCGGTGATGGATCAGCTGATCTGCTTTGTGGCAAACCAGTGGAAAAAGTATTTCGATATCCCGGGCAGTCAGATCGTCTGCCGCCTGACCGGCACCACCTTTGTGGTGGGCTGTCTGGACTTGGACGGCGGCCAGCTGGCCGAGCAGATGCGGAACATCTACGCCGAAATGCCCCACGAGTGCATCACCTCCATGGGCATGATGAAGCGGGTGCCCTTTACCCTGAGCGTCGCAGTGGCAGGGCTGGACGAGCTGGACAGCGCCGCCAACTGCTGGCAGCGCCTGTACGCCATCTGTGACGAGCGGCTGCGCGGCATCCAGATCTCCGGCGGCAATAAGATCTGCTGAGAAACAACGTATAAAATCCCCCTTTGGGCACATACTAGGTGCCAAAGGGGGATTTTTTGTATGGAAAACCAGAAAAACGACAACCTGAACCTGCTGGAAGCGGTGGTGCAGAACACCGAGATGGGCAAGAACACCCTGGAGCAGATTTTACCCATGACCAACGATGTGCAGTTCAAGGCCGAACTGCTGCGCCAGCGCAACATCTACCACCAGCTGAATCAGGAGGCGCACACCGCCATAGAAGCCTGCGGCGGCAGCGCGCAGGGGCAGAGCACCATGGCAAAGCTGAACACGAAAATGGGCATCGGGCTCAAGACCCTTACGGACAAATCTACCCGCAATCTGGCCGAGATGCTCACACAGGGCAGCGGCATGGGGGTGGTGGACTGCGTAAAAAGCTGCAAGGACTACCCCAACGCCGCCCCGGGCGCAAAGCGCCTTGCCCAGCGGCTGCAGGATTTTGAAGAGGATAACCGCATCCAGCTGGAACGGTTTTTGTGAATACGTTCCACCCCATAAAAACACAAAGTCGGGCAGTCCGCAGGCTGCCCGACTTTGCTATGATCTAAATATTTTTCCGCTATTGCGAAGCATTTACTCCCACAGCTTTTCGGGGTACTGGCCCTCGGCGGTCTTGCGGGCAATGGCCTCCACCACCAAAGGCTTATCCTCCCGGTAGGTGACGCCGAACCACTTATCCGTACTGCGCAGCACCTGAATTTTTGCCTTGTTCTCCTCGATCAGCTCGGTCACCACCAGCGGCAGGAAATACTCGCACTTCAGGGGGTTCACCGGCAGATTCTCGGTCAGCCAGCCCGCAAAGCGCTGCTCGGCCTCGTCCAGAAAGCTCTTGCCGAAGCCCCACAGGTTCATGCTCACAGGGGTGTCGCCGGGCAGGTCCACCCAGCTCTCGCCGCCGTCCTCGGTGTAATGTGCGCCGCCGTCGCAGGGCTCGATGCGGGTGCGCTCGGTCACGCTTTGCAGGGTGCCGTCCTCGTTCTTGATGCACACGCCGCGTGCCACGCTGCCGTTCTCAGACAGGGTGTTCTTCAGCAGATAGCTGACCATGCAGTAGCGGTAGAAATCATCATCGGCGTGGGTGGACAGGTAATCGTACATCACCTGAAACGCTCCGGCCGTAGTAGTCGTCCGCATTGATGACCGCAAAGGGGCCGTCAATCAGGGGCTTTGCAGCCAGCACGGCATGGCAGGTGCCCCAGGGCTTTACACGTCCCTCCGGCACGGCAAAGCCTGCGGGCAGCTCTTCCAGCTGCTGGAAGGCATACTTCACCTTCATCGCCTTGGCCACGCGGTCGCCGATGGCTGCCTTGAAGGCGTCCTCGATCTCGTGCTTGATGACAAAGATCACGGTCTCAAAGCCGGCGCGGCGGGCGTCGTAGAGGGAATAGTCCATAATGACCTGTCCGTTGGGGCCCACCGGGTCGATCTGCTTCATGCCGCCGTAACGGCTGCCCATGCCGGCAGCCATGACGACCAGTACCGGTTTATTCATCTGCAATTCCTCCTGTATCTGCCGGGGTTTCCGGCATTGTAGCGTTCTGAGGCTATTATACACTGCTTCGCCGCCGGTGGCAAGGCACAGAAGGGGGGATAGGGATCAGAATGCGCGCCGCGTGCGCTTTGCGCATATTCAGCGGAAAAATTCTTTTTTAATAGCGCAATGCCGGAGCGTCTGCGGACGCTCCGGCATTGCATTTTCACGGGAGAGGGCGCGGCAGGGCAGCTCCATCTATGAAAAAGGAGATCGGAAACGCCCGCAGGTGTTTCCGATCTCCCAAATCAAACTGTTTTTCCGCTCACCCCAGCTGGCTCTGGGTCAGGGACAACCGCTGGTAGGCGATGCGCGGGGTGCCGTCCTCCACATGGATGATGCCGCAGCGGGTAAAGCCCTCGCTTTCCAGCAGGTGCTGCATCACCTTGTTGTCGGCGTGGGTGTCGGCGCGCAGGCTCTCGCAGTGCTCCAGACACCACTCCACCACCGCCTTGCCGATGCCCTTGCTCTCGCCCGCCGAAGCCAGCCGGTGCAGCGTACCGTAGGGCAAAGTGTCGTTGAGCCACTGTCCGTCCTCAATGACCTTGTAAGTGGGATCCTCGCCAAGGACAAAGGCAAACACCGCCTGCATCTGGCCGTTTACCATGTACACGAACAGCCGGTTGGTGTCGATATCCTCTTCCAGCAGCTCCGGGCTTGGGTAATTGTCCCCCCACTGGGTGGGGTTGCCGTTTTTCGCCATGAATTCCCGCGCACGGGCATAGATATCCAAAATCCGTGCCATATCTGCTCTTACCGCTCCGCGAAACATATCCACTCATCCTCTCTTGCCCGCGCCCTGCCGCGCGGGGTACATTTATTTTAGTATAACACAATATTCCATAAAGTACCAGATTTTTCTCCATTTCGCGGCAAAAACAGACCGCCGTGCGCGGGGCAACAGCACGACGGTCGGGGGAAGCAAAACAAAAGAGGGCTTCATGCGGTGGGGCGGCGGGGAGCGGCGCCGTTGCGCACCAGCCGGTACTCCCGTGGGCTCAGGCCGTAGCGCTCGTGGAACAGGCGGTAGAAGTAGCTGGTGTTCTCGTAGCCCACCTGTGCAATGATCTGCTGAATGTTCAGATCGCTGCGGCGCAGCAGCCGCGCGGCGGTCTCCATGCGGTGCTTTTGCAGCAGCTCCTTGTAGGTGCGCCCGGTCTGAGCGCGCACGCACTCGCTGACATACGCCAGCGAAACACCATAAGCCCTTGCCACATTGGAAAGGCTGGCCTCACGATAATTTTGGGTGATCTCCTGCAGCGCCGCCTGCACCAGTGCATCGCGGCTCACGGCCTCCATGCGGGCTTGCTGCGGGGAGCGTTCAAGCTTTGCCATCATTGTATCTGTCCTCCGTAACGGTGCGGCAGGCGGGGGACTGGGGGAAGCCGGACCACCCGCCGCACGATAACTGCGGAGCCCCTTCCGGGCTCTTATACCCTGAATACGAATCACCCGCCGCAAACATTGCAGAAAAGATAAAAATTTTTTAGTCAATTTTCGTTGTAGAGGGAGCTTTCCCACAGAAAAAGGCTGCCCGCCAAACGGCAGACAGCCTTTTCCAGAAGAAAATAAGGAAAACACGCACCCAAAAGGGCAGAGTGAGTATCAGAACATACTTTCGTCCTTGTAGCGCCCGGTGCGCACGAACTGCACCCACTCGGCTACGTTCACGGCGTGGTCGCCGATGCGCTCCAGATACTTGATGACCATCAGCAGATCCAGCGCGGCGTCCACCTTGGCGGGGGCGGCGGCGATCTCCTGTGCCAGTGTGTGCTTGATGGCGTTGAAGTCGTAGTCCACGGCGTCATCTGCGGCGATGACGCGGCGGGCGGCGGTCTCATCCTCGGCGGTCAGGGCATCCATGGCGTCTAAGATCATCTGGTAGGCCTTGCGTCCCATGGCAATAGCCTGACTGACGGCGGGGTCGCCCTCCTTGCGCACGGTGACAAGATGCGGGATGATCTCGGCGATATCCGAGGCGTGGTCGCCCATGCGCTCGATGTCGGTGACCACCTTCATGGCGGTGGAAATGTGGCGCAGGTCGCCCGCCACCGGCTGCTGGCGCAGCAGCAAGGTCATGCAGCGGTGCTCGATGTCCCGCTCCATGTTGTTGATGCGGTCATCCCCCTGCACGATCTTCTGGGCGGCTGCGGTGTCGGCGGTGCACAGCGCTTCCAGCGCGTTCTCCACGGCCTCGGCGGCGTTCTGCCCCATCTCCACCAGTGCGGTCTTAAGAGACTCCAGATCGCTGTCGTATTGTTTGCGAATGCTCATTGCTTTGTTCCTCCCTGCATTAACCGAACCGGCCGGAGATGTAGTCCTCGGTGCGCTTGTCCCGGGGTGTGCTGAAGATCTGGTTCGTGGGGCCAACCTCCACCAGCTCCCCCAGCAGGAAGAAGGCGGTGCGGTCGCTGATACGGGCCGCCTGCTGCATATTGTGGGTGACGATGACCACGGTGTAGTTCTTTTTCAGCTCGTTCATCAGCTCCTCCACCTTCATGGTAGAGCCGGGGTCCAGTGCGCTGGTAGGCTCGTCCATCAGCAGCACCTCGGGCTTGACCGCCAATGCCCGGGCGATGCAAAGACGCTGCTGCTGCCCGCCGGACAGGCCGAGGGCGCTCTTTTTCAGGCGATCCTTCACCTCGTCCCACAGGGCTGCGCCCCGCAGCGAGCTTTCCACCAGCTCGTCCAGCTCGGCCTTATTGCGCACGCCGTGCAGCTTGGGGCCGTAGGTGATGTTGTCGTAGATGCTCATGGGGAAGGGGTTTGCCTTCTGGAACACCATGCCCACACGGCGGCGCAGATCGGTCAGCTCCATCTCGCGGGCAAAGATATCCTCGCCCTTCAGCCGCACATCACCCTCGATACGCACGCCCGGCACAAGGTCGTTCATGCGGTTCAGGGTCTTTAAAAAGGTGGACTTTCCGCAGCCGGAGGGGCCGATGAGTGCGGTGATCTCCCGCTCGCCCACGTCCAGCGAAATGCTCTTCAGCGCCTTGAAGTCGCCGTACCAGAGGTTCAGATCCTTTGCCGATATCACCGGCACATTCGTGTTTTCCATAGAGTACCTCTTTATTTTTACTGCTTCTGTTTCAGTTTCGTTTTCGCCAGACGTGCTGCCAGATTGATGAGCAGCACCAGCACCAGCAGCACTGCGCCGATGCCCCATGCGGAGGTGAAATCGCCGTCCTCAAAGGCGCGCAGATACAGCAGCACCGACAGGGTGGCACCGTTGGAGGTGTAGGCTTTGAATACACTCTTGGCGATCACCTCTGCCGCACCGGCGGTGAACAGCAGCGCGGCGCTTTCGCCCACGATGCGTCCTACCGCCAGAATGCAGCCGGTGACGATGCCGTCAATGCTGCAAGGCAGCACAATGGTGCGGATGATGTGCCACTTGCCCGCACCCAGACCCATGGCACCCTCGCGGTAGCCCTGCGGCACCGTTTTGAGGGATTCCTGTGTGGTGCGGATGATGGTGGGCAGGTTCATCACCACCAGCGTCAGACTGCCGGACAAAAGACAGGTCTGGAAGCCCAGCGCCTGACTGAACACCAGCATACCCACCAAGCCGTAGATGATGCTGGGGATACCGGCCAGCGTTTCGTTGGTGAACTCGGTGACCTCGATGAGCCGCCGGTTGGAGGCGTATTCGGTCAGGTAGACCGCCGCACCCACGCCCAGCGGCAATACGATGAGTAATGTCAGCACAATGACATACAGGGTGTTGAGGATGGCGGGCAGAATGCCGTCCGTCTTTTTCAGCACACTGGCGGTAGTGGAAAGGAAGTTCCAGCTGATGTGGGGGATGCCCCGCACCAGCACCATGCCGATGATCCCGGCCACCAGCACCATCACCAGCACTGCGCTTGCCCAGACCAGCACGGTCATCACCCGGTTCCATGCCCGGCGGGAGGGCGAAAAGCCGTTATTCATCGCGGTTGCCTCCCTTCAGTACCACGTTCAGCACCACGTTGATGAGCATGATGAACACGAACAGCACCAGCGCGATGCTGAACAGTGCCTGCCGCTGCAAGCCGCCGGCGTAACTCATTTCCTTGGCGATGGCGGTGGTCAGCAAAGTAACGCTGCGGAACAGGCTGTCCGGCATATTGGGGCTGTTGCCCGCTACCATCATCACAGCCATCGCCTCGCCGATGGCGCGGCCGATGCCCAGCACAACGCCTGCGGCAATGCCGCTTTTGGCCGCCGGGATGCTGATCTTGAACCATGTTTCGGTGTTGGTAGCGCCCAGCGCCAGACTGCCCTGCTCATACTCCGGCGGCACGGCATTGAGCGCCGTCACCGACACGGACACGATGCTGGGTAAGATCATGATGGAAAGCACCACGATGGCGCTGAGCAGGCAGGCACCGGAGGCCTTGCCGAAGGTCTTTGCCACGGCGGGCACCAGCACCTGCATACCCAAAAGGCCGAACACCACGCTGGGGATGCCGGACAGCAGCTCGATGGCGGTGACCACCACGGTGCGCAGTTTGGGGTCTGCGGCCTTGGAGAGGAACACTGCCGTCAGCAGGCCGATGGGCACGCCGAGGATGGTGGCACCCAGCGTGCCGTAGACGCTGGACAGGATGAAGGGCAGAATGCCGAACAGCGGCTCTGCCGCGGTGGACGCCCATTTTGTGCCGAAGAGGAACTTGAAAATGCCGATCTTATGGATAGCCGGCACGCCGGAGACCACCATGTACACCGAGATGAGCACCACACAGCACACCGCCAGCATTCCGCACAGGAAGAAGATGAAATTCATCACCGCTTCCAGCCAGTCGGCGGGGGTGCGGGGCAGGCGTACCCGGCGCAGATAGGATTTTTTGTTCATAGCTGAAATCCTTTATAAAAGCCGCACCAGCCCAGCCTTTTAGGGCAGGCCGACGCGGCAGGCTGATTTTATCATCGTCCCATCCCTGTTACCGGGTCAGTTCGGCCGGGAGTTTCACCAGCGAATGATCCGAGGGTGGGACCCTGTTGCCGCAGGCAATAGGGCGGGAGCTGGAAGCCCCGAATTTCGCGGGAGACTCCCAGCCGGGCTGACCCTGAGCGCCTTTTACTCGTTCACGGGCACAGCGCCTGCGGTGCGGATGAGGTCGGCAGCGTCCTTGCTGGTGGCAAAGTCCACAAAGGCCTGTGCCTGCTCAGACAGGGCACCGCTCTTGTTGGTGACGAACACGAAGGGACGCTGAATCTTGTAGCTGCCGTCCTTGACGGTGTCCTCGCTGCACTCCACACCCTCCACGGTGACCATGGCAACGGTGTCGCCCACGGCGGACAGAGAAGCGTAGCCGATAGCCAGCGGGTTTGCCTCCACAGCGCTGATGACAGCGCCGGTAGCGGTCAGCTCCTGTGCATACTTGCAGCTGTCCTTCACGTCCACGATGCTCTCAAAGCCATCGCGGGTGCCGGAACCGGCCTCACGGCCCACCAGAACGATCTCGCCGTCGTCGCCGCCGACCTCCTTCCAGTTGCTGATCTCGCCGGTGAACATCTTCTTGAGCTGCTCCACGGTCAGGTCAGCGACCTTGCTGTCCTTGTTCACAACGATGGCGATACCGTCCAGCGCCACGATGGTGCCGTCCACAGCGGACTTCTCATCGTCCTTCAGGGCGCGGGAGGACAGGCCGATGTCCAGCGTCTTGTCGGTAGCGCCGGTGATGCCTGCGCCGGAACCGGTGGGGTCGTAGCTGACGGTGACGCCCGGCTCAACCTCGGCAAAGCCCTCGGTCAGGGCAGCAATGACGTTCTTCATGGAAGTAGAACCGCCGGTCGCCACATTGCCGCTCAGGGTGCCGGCTGCCTGCCCGGCAGCGGAAGAAGCGGTGGTGGAAGCAGAAGCAGCGGTGCCGGATGCAGAAGAAGCAGAGCCGCCGCAGGCGGTCAGGGCAGCAGCCGCAGCAGCTGCACCGCAAACGGTCAGAAACGAACGACGAGAGATCTTTTTCATGATAGAATTTCCTCCATTAAAAACCCGGGCGCCCGCCCGGCACTGTCTTTTGTGTTTTCCTTGGGAACGGCCTTATTCTACCGCTTTGCCGCCCTTGCCGCGACCATGGACGTGCAAAAAGTGCGTAAAACTTTGTGCACAATGCCAGCCCCAATGTAAAGAACAGGTAATGCGGCACAAAACAAAAAGCCGCCGGACACTCCTGTTTCCAGAAGTGCCCGGCGGCAAAATGTTGTCCGAATCTTATTCTTTGCTGGGGGTAATAGTTTTTCCATCGTAACGGAATACGGCAGTTTGATTATGATAGGCTACCCGCATTATGAACGTACCATCGCTGTATTTTGCAGGAACCCGATTTTCACTTTCCAGACAGAACTTCAGCGAACTGCCATATTCCTGATAACTATGCGGCTCCACTGTCAGTTCATTGCGAATAAATTTCAGTGGATACACATTATTTTCCATATCCGTAAAGGTGCCAGTAATATCTTCCGGCTTCAATATTACCCGCTCGCCGGTATCATTCTGAATCGCGAACAGCGGACAATAGCGCACAGCATGGTCGCTGCCACCGGTCACGGTCATAGATGGAGCTTCGCACATAAACACCACTCCGTCGATCGTCACCTTCGGACGGTCATTCATCCCTCCGCAGCCGGTCAAAGCCCCTGCGGCGGTCAGCACCAGAGCCCCGGCGCTGAGCTTGAGAAATGTTCTGCGGTCGATCATAGCAATGCACCTCCTGTATCGGGTATCACTCAGAAAACTTTGTTCTGCGGTATCAGACGGTCTGCTTTACAAAAGTGCTGGTCGTATAATCCAGTGTATAAATCTCCGTTACGAACCCGCTCGAGATCGTAAAAGTAACATCGGCCTTCTTGGCCACGACAGCTTCGTACAGATCTTTCTGGTCTTCTTTCAGCGTAAAATGCATCCAGCCCTCTTTGAACTGACCCTTCGACAGATTGATCTTCCCACCGTTTTCCAGCAGATCGCCATCAGTATAGTTGTTGACCGACTGTCCATTGATCTTCAGGGAGAAATAGCCCTTTGCAGGAATCGGCCGGGGCTTTTTGTCGCCGGAGGTATCCTTGATACGCACCCAGACGTTGATGTAGCCTTCCCATCCGGCTTCCGCTGTGCCGCCAAAGTCGACGCCGTTGGTTTTACCCAAAGCTTTGACTGCCGTTGCCTGGAACAGGCCGAAATCCGTGCCAATAGCACCATCACTGCAGCCGCCCAGCAGTCCGGTCATGGATACTGCCACTGCCATTGCGGCAGAAGTCTTTAAAAACGCACGACGATCTATTTTCATAGCCATATTATAAGCCCTCCTCAAAAGCTTTTTTGCACCCTAAGAGTACCACATTTTACCACATTGTCAACTATCCGAATTCAGGTTTCACCATTTTATCGTTCCTTTATAAAAGGCCGCATAGAACGGCAGCGGGCGCGGCGTCTGCCGCCGTTCCGGGGCGGCGGGAATTTTTATTTTTTCAATAAAATCGAAATTTGCTGTTGACAAAGGGCACCCGGTATGCTAAAATAGCTAAGTCGGGTGCGAACACCTGATGCGAAAATGGTCGTATGGCCCGTTGGTCAAGCGGTTAAGACAGAGGCCTCTCACGCCTTTAACATCGGTTCGATTCCGGTACGGGTCACCATTTTATAGTAGTAAAACGGCTGCATGCCGTTTTATATAGATGCCTCTTTAGCTCAGTCGGTTAGAGCACCTGACTGTTAATCAGGGTGTCGCCTGTTCGAGTCAGGCAAGAGGCGCCAGCAAAGCGATGGAAATTTTCCATCGCTTTTTTCTTTTTCCGGCGGCCTTGTTGACAGCACCGCCCCGGGGGGCTATACTTAGCATTATAGTAAAGAATACGGAAAAACCTCCTTCCGGCAGGGTCAGACGCCTTGCCGTACTGCCAAAGGCGCCCTCCCCGAGGGAGCTGGCTGCGAACAAAGTGCGCAGACTGAGGGAGTTTCCTGTCAAAAGGAGAACATCATGAAAAAAGTTATTCTGACCGGCGACCGTCCCACCGGCCGCCTGCACGTTGGCCACTATGTCGGCTCTCTGAAGGAGCGGGTGCGGCTGCAGAATACCGGCGAATATGACGAGATCTTTATCATGATCGCCGACGCGCAGGCGCTGACCGACAACGCCGACAACCCGGAGAAGGTGCGCCAGAACATCCTGCAGGTGGCGCTGGACTATCTGGCCTGCGGTCTGGACCCCAACAAGGTGCACATCTTCATCCAGTCCATGGTACCCCAGCTGACCGAGCTGAGCTTCTACTACCAGAATCTGGTCACCGTCAGCCGTCTGCAGCGCAACCCCACCGTGAAGAGTGAGATCCAGATGCGCAACTTCGAAGCCAGCATCCCGGTGGGCTTCTTCTGCTACCCCATCAGTCAGGCTGCCGATATCACCGCCTTCAAGGCTACCACTGTGCCCGCCGGTGAGGATCAGAAACCCATGATCGAGCAGTGCTGCGAGATCGTGCACAAGTTCAACTCCGTCTACGGCGAAACGTTGGTAGAGCCCCAGATCGTTCTGCCCCAGAACGCCGCCTGCCTGCGTCTGCCCGGCATTGACGGCAAGGCCAAGATGAGCAAGAGCCTTGGCAACTGCATCTACCTGTCCGAGGAGCCGGAGGACATCGAGAAGAAGGTCAAGTCCATGTTTACCGACCCCAACCACCTGCGCGTGCAGGACCCCGGCAAGGTGGAGGGCAACCCGGTGTTCATCTATCTGGACGCTTTCTGCCGCCCCGAGCACTTTGCCGAGTTCTGGCCGGAGTACCAGAATCTGGACGAGGTCAAGGCGCACTATCAGCGCGGCGGTCTGGGCGATATGAAGGTGAAAAAGTTCCTGAACAGCGTCATGCAGGCTGAGCTGGAGCCCATCCGCACCCGCCGCAAGGAGTGGGAGCAGCGCCTGCCCGAGGTGGTGGAGATCCTGAAGGAGGGCAGCGCCTACGCCGAAAAGACCGCTGCCGCCACGCTGGACGAGGTGCGCAAGGCCATGCGCATCGACTACTTCGAGAACGATAACCTGCTGAAATAAGATCTATGAGAGAGCCCGAAACGCCGCAGGCGTTTCGGGTTCTCTTTTGCATCGTTTACGAAAATTGCATAGAAAGCACGGGCAAACTATGCTAAAATAAGGGCAACAAGTACAGAAAACCCCGTTTGGGGGCGAAAAAAGGAGAACCACCATGCAAAAGACCATCTGGATCACCGGAGCAAGTTCCGGCATCGGCCGGGAGTTCGCCCGCCGGTATGCCGCTATGGGCTGTCGGCTCATCCTGACCGCCCGCCGCGCCGACCGCTTGCATGCTCTTGCCAAGGAGCTGCACGCAGCCCACGGCACCGAATGCCGCATCGAGGCCGCCGACCTCTCCCGCGCCGAGGAGTGCAGCCGCCTGTGCGAAGTACTGGCCGATGAACAGATCGACATCTTCATCAACAACGCCGGTTTCGGCGTCTGCGGCAGCATTCTGGAAACGGAGGAAGCCCGCGAGGAAGAGATGATCCAAGTGAATGTTGCCGCCATGGCGCGGCTGTTCCGCGCCGTGGTGCGCAAGATGAACGCGCAGGGCGGCGGCACCATCCTGAATGTGGCATCCTCTGCGGGGCTTCTGCCCGGCGGGCCTTATATGGCGGGCTACTACGCCAGCAAAGCCTATGTGGTCAGCATGACCCGCGGCGTGGCTGAGGAGCTGCGGGAGATGCACAGCCCGGTCTACGTCTGCGCCCTCTGCCCCGGCCCGGTGGACACCGAGTTCAACGACCACGCCGGGGTGGTGTTTGCCTTGCGGGGCATTACCCCCGAGCTGTGCGTAGAGGAGGCCCTGCTGGGCATGATGCACCGCAAGACCATCATTGTGCCCTCTGCCTTTATGCGGCTGTGCACCAGCGCCCAGCACCTTGTACCCATCCCCCTGCTGATGCCCATCGTGGCGCGCCAGCAGAAGAAAAAGCTGGGGTAAAAGACAAAGGTCGTCCAAACTTGTCAACAAGCCCAAATTAAGCCGGAATATCTTGTGCACCGTGACAAGGTGCGGCGATCTGCACAAGCTGTTTCACAAAAAAGCAACGGTTCTGCGTATTGTTTTTTTGGCAGAAAAGCAAAAATCTAAAGAAAGTACAACAAACTTCACAAGAATGTGCCTTGACACTTCCTGCAAAGGATGCTAGACTGGTATACAAGTAAGAGCGCACTCCGGCACGGCCGGATACGACGCGCTTTGCAAAGCAGCACGGCTGCAATTTGCGCCGTGTAGAATACGATTTTTTACAGGAGGACTTTATTATGGCACAGTGCACTCCCAAATCTTTTGACCTGACCGGCAAGGTGGCGCTGATCACCGGCGCATCCTACGGCATCGGCATGGCAATTGCAAAGGCTATGGCAGCCAACGGCGCTACCATCGTGTTCAATGATATCAAGCAGGAGCTGGTGGACAAGGGTCTGGCTTCCTATGCAGAGGCAGGCATCAAGGCACACGGCTAGCGTCTGCGACGTCACCGACGAGGATGCCGTCAATGCAATGGTGGCAAAGATCACCGAGGAAGTCGGCCACATCAACATTCTGGTCAACAACGCCGGTATCATCAAGCGTATCCCCATGACCGAGATGAGCGCTGCCCAGTTCCGTCAGGTCATTGATGTTGACCTGAACGCTCCCTTTATCGTGGCAAAGGCCATCATCCCCGACATGATCGCACAGGGCGGCGGCAAGATCATCAACATCTGCTCCATGATGAGCGAACTGGGCCGTGAGACCGTTTCTGCTTATGCAGCAGCAAAGGGCGGCCTGAAGATGCTGACCAAGAATATCGCTTCCGAGTACGGCGCTTACAACATTCAGTGCAACGGCATCGGACCCGGCTACATCGCTACCCCGCAGACCGCACCGCTGCGCGAGATCCAGCCCGACGGCAGCCGTCACCCCTTCGACCAGTTCATCGTTGCCAAGACCCCCGCAGGCCGCTGGGGCGAGGCCGAGGATCTGGGCGGACCCGCTGTGTTCCTGGCATCTGAGGCTTCTGACTTTGTCAACGGCCTGATCCTGTATGTGGACGGCGGCATTCTGGCCTACATCGGCAAGCAGCCCCAGTAAACGCTGAGGGCACTCCGCAGTTCTGACCCCGGGGACTGCCGCACAGCGTTGTGTGGCAGTCCCTTTTGCCTTTGTACGGGAAAGGATGTTATGCTATCATGGAAAAAGCACATCAGGACATCCCTTGGGTGCCCCATGCCGAAATTTCCCCGGAACCCTGCGGCCCCGGGGTGCAGCGCCGCGTGCTGGCTTACAGCAAGGACGCCATGTGTGTGGAAAACACCTTTGAGACCGGCGGCGTGGGTGCCATGCACTGCCACCCCCACACCCAGATCACCTATATCGTCTCCGGGCGGTATCGCTTTACCATCGGGGACGAGACCCGGGAGGTAGGCCCCGGCGACACCCTGCTCAAGCAGAACGGCGTCATGCACGGCTGTGTCTGTCTGGAGGGCGGCGTGATGCTGGATTTCTTTACCCCCATGCGGGAGGACTTTGTATAACACCTGCGCACCGCAGGAAAAATAAGAAGGAGAACCATTGTTATGAAGATCGCACTTATCAACGAGAACAGTCAGGCCGCCAAGAACGGCATCATTGAAGCCGCCCTGAAAAAGGTGGTGGAGCCCATGGGTCATGAGGTGGTCAACTACGGCATGTACGCCGCCGACGATGCTGCACAGCTGACCTATGTGCAGTGCGGCATTCTGGCTGCTATCCTGCTGAACAGCGGCGCTGCGGACTACGTTGTTACCGGCTGCGGCACCGGCGAGGGCGCCATGCTGGCACTGAACAGCTTCCCCGGCGTTATCTGCGGCCATGTGGAGGACCCCGTGGATGCCTACACCTTTGCCCATGTCAACGACGGCAACGCCGTTGCCATGCCCTTTGCCAAGGGCTTCGGCTGGGGCGGCGAGCTGAACCTCGAGTACTGCTTCGAGAAGCTGTTCGGCTTCGGCCACGGTCAGGGCTACCCCAAGGAGCGCGTTGTGCCCGAGCAGCGCAACAAGAAGATTTTGGACGGTGTGCGCGCCGCCACCTTCAAGCCCCTCATCGAGTGCCTGAAGAGCATCGACCAGGATCTGCTGAAGGGCGCTGTGGCGGGTGCCAAGTTCTCTGAGCTGTTCTTTGCCTCCTGCAAGGACGAGGAACTGGCCGCTTACGTCAAGACCCTGCTGTAAGCTGCGGAGGAGATCATGCAAGGACTGACCCTGTTCAACCTGAACCTCACCCACCTGCTGGATGCCTTTCTGGAAACTGCAGTGCCCATGATCGCCGGTCTTGCCGAGGTGGTGGGTCTGTTCATCATCATCACCAGTCTGGCCAAGGCCACCTTCTACTATGTCCGCGCCACCTTCTTCAACGACCACCGGGACTTCCACCATGAAATGAGCAGCGGCCTGACCACCGCGCTGGAATTTCTGATGTCGGCAGAGATCGCCAAGACCTTTTTGCTGCAAAATCTGGAGTCCGTGGTGCCGCTGGCGGCTACCTTTGCGCTGCGCGCTTTGATGAGTATGCTGCTGCACTGGGAGATGGAGGGCGGCCACCGCCCGGCCAACGCCAAGGAAAGGGACAAGTCCGGCTCTCCGAAGGACGGCAAAAACGGCTGACAGGCAAAACATTTGCCAAACTTTAGCACGGCAGAGTTTCACCGTGTTGTGAAAAACGTAAAACCTTGAGATGAATACTTGACAGGTTTGCACAAAGAGACTATACTCGTGCCATCGAAAGCAAAGGCGCTGACGGAAGCAATTCCGCCAGCGCCTTTTGTGTTTTCGGGGATACTGCCGCACGGAGAGAATAGAGGGCTCCCTGTGCAAAAAACGACCGTAGGAGGTAGGAAAGTATGTTTAGCTCCGTCAACACCTGCTGGACGCTCGTAGGAGCGTTTCTAGTGTACTTCATGCAGGCCGGATTCGCCCTATGCGAAGCCGGCTTCACCCGGGCAAAGAACACCGGCAACATCCTGATGAAAAACATGATGGATTTCTGCATCGGCACGCCCTGCTACTGGCTCATCGGCTTCGGCCTGATGTTCGGCGGCACCGGCGCACTGATCGGTGGTTTCGATCCCTTCATTCAGGGCGATTACAGCCATCTGGGTCTGGATATCCCCCTGTGGGTGTACATCGTGTTCCAGACCGTGTTCTGCGCTACGGCAGCCACCATCGTCTCCGGCTCCATGGCCGAACGCACCAACTTCAAGGCCTACTGCGTGTACTCCGCCGCCATCTCGCTGGTGGTGTACCCCATCTGCGGCCACTGGATGTGGGGCGGCGGCTGGCTGCAGAGCATGGGCTTCCACGATTTTGCAGGTTCCGCAGCCGTGCATAATGTGGGCGGCGTCATCGCCTTGCTGGGCGCTTGGATGCTGGGTCCCCGTATTGGCAAGTACGACAAGGACGGCAACCCCCACGCCATCCCCGGCCACAACCTGACCGCCGGTGCTCTGGGCGTGTTCATCCTGTGGTTCTGCTGGTTCGGCTTCAACGGCGGCTCTTCCCTGAGCCTGTCCACCGATGCCACTATGACCCTGACCGGTCTGGTCTGCTTCAACACCAACCTTGCCGCAGCCGTTGCTACCTGCGTGACCATGATCTTCACTTGGCTGCGCTACGGCAAGCCGGATGTCTCCATGACCCTGAACGGCTCTCTGGCTGGCCTTGTGGCTATTACCGCAGGCTGCGATACTGTCTCCCCCTTTGGCGCTTTCTTCATCGGCTTTGTGGCCGGTATCCTTGTGGTGCTGAGCGTGGAATTCTTCGATAAGATCGCCAAGGTGGATGACCCCGTAGGTGCTGTTTCCGTCCACTTTGCAAACGGCGTCTGGGGCACCATTGCGGTGGGTCTGTTCTCCACCGGCTCCAACACCGCCCACGCCGGTCTGTTCTACGGCGGCGGTCTGACGCAGCTGGGTACCCAGCTGCTGGGTCTGGTCTGCGTGGATGCCTACGTTGTGATCGTAATGTTCATCATCTTCAAGATCATTGATAAGACCCTTGGCCTGCGTGTGCCTGCCGAGGTGGAGATCGACGGTCTGGACATCCACGAGCACGGTCTGGCTTCTGCTTATGCAGGCTTTGCCATCTCGGATGCAAACTCCGCTGCCATGACCCCCAACGAGAACACCGATCTGGGCGAGGACGATGTCACCAAGGCTTCGGCAAAGCAGATGGATGCTGCCGTGCCGGTGGTGCGCGAGCCTGTGATCCACGATGGTGTCTACGACACCGGTATGCACAAGGTGTCCATCATTGCAAAGCTGGCAAAGTTCGATCAGCTCAAGACCGCCCTGAATGATCTGGGCGTCACCGGCATGACCGTAACGCAGGTCATGGGCTGCGGCATCCAGAAGGGCACGCCGGAAAAGTACCGCGGCGTGCCGGTGGATACCACCCTGCTGCCCAAGATCAAGGTGGAAGTCATCGTCTCCCGCATCAGCGTAGACGCTGTGGTGGAGGCCGCCAAGAAGGCCCTGTACACCGGCCATATCGGCGATGGCAAGATCTTTGTCTACAACGTGACCCGCGTGGTCAAGATCCGCACCGGCGAGGAAGACTACGCCGCTCTGCAGGATGTGGAGTAACCCTCCACAAAATTCTCCGCTGTTCCCGCTGCGGCGGCAGCCCGGCTGCTCCGACACAGTCCCCGCCGCCCGGCGTGACAGATAGATCGTTCTTCCTTTTTCCTTTTTCCTTTTTCCTTTTTTCGTTCGAGTCACCAGTAAGTCGAAAGCCCCGCTCCTGCGCACAAGGGAGCGGGGCTTTTGCTGTGAAAAAAAGTGCCCCGGAAACGCCTGTCGGCGTTTCCGGGGCACTTATCATTTATACCTTACAGGCTGCGGGTGCGGATCTCGGTGGTGACCTTGGCGATGAAGTCCTCAAGGCTCATCTCGATGGTCTCGCCCTTGCGGTCGCGCACGGAGATGTTGCCGGCCTCGGCTTCCTTGGCGCCCAGCACCAGCATATAGGGCACGCGGTCCACCTGCTGTGCGGCGCGGATCTTGTAGCCGATCTTCTGGTTGTCGTCATCCAGCACAACGCGGATACCGGCGTCAGACAGCTTCTCGGTCACGTCCTGTGCGTACTCCAGCGTCTTTTCGGACACGGGCAGCACCTTGACCTGCGTGGGAGCCAGCCAGGTGGGGAACTTGCCCTTGGTCTCCTCGATCAGGTAGGCCATGAAGCGGTCCAGAGAGCCCAGAATTGCGCGGTGCAGCACCACAGGGGTCTTTTCAGAGCCGTCCTTGTCCACATAGGTCAGGTGGAACTTTGCGGGCAGGCAGAAGTCCAGCTGGCAGGTGGACAGGGTGTACTCGGCACCCACGGCGGGCTTCACGTTCACGTCCAGCTTCGGGCCGTAGAAGGCAGCCTCGCCGATCTCCTCGGTGAAGTGGATGCCCAGCTCGGTCAGCACTTCGCGCAGGGCCTGCTCTGCATGGTTCCACATGGCATCATCGTCGTGGTACTTCTTCTTGTCGGCGGGGTCACGCAGGCTCAGCACGCAGCGGTAATCGGTAATGTTGAAGTCTTTGTAGGTCTCGAAGATCAGGTCGCACACGTTTGCGACCTCGCTCTTGATCTGCTCCGGGGTGCAGAACAGGTGAGCATCGTTCTGGCAGAAGTGACGGCCGCGCTCGATGCCCTTCAGGGTGCCGGAGGACTCGTAACGGAAGTCGTGGGCGATCTCGCCGATGCGCATGGGCAGGTCACGGTAGGAGTGGGGACGATTTGCGTAGATCATCATGTGATGGGGGCAGTTCATCGGGCGCAGCACATAGCTTTCGCCCTCCATCTCCATGGCGGGGAACATGTTCTCACGGTAGTGATCCCAGTGACCGGAGGTCTTATACAGGTTCACAGTGCCGATGCAGGGAGTCATAACGTGCAGGTAGCCGCGTGCACGCTCCTTCTCCTTGATATAGTTCTCCAGCTCCTGCCAGACGGTGTAGCCTGCGGGCAGGAACATGGGCAGGCCGCGGCCCACCAGATCATCGGTCATGAACAGGCCCATCTCCTTGCCGATCTTGCGGTGATCGCGCTCGCGGGCCTCCTGCTGCTCCTTCTCCCATGCGTCCAGCTCCTCCTGATTGCGGAAAGCCACGCCGTTGATACGGGTCAGCATCTTGTTTTCCTTGTCGTTCTTCCAGTATGCGCCGGACTGCTGGGTGATCTTGAAGGCCTTCAGTGCCTTGGTATAGGTCAGGTGGGGTCCGATGCACATATCCACGTACTCGCCCTGCTGGAAGAAGCTGAACTCGGTCTCGTCAGCCAGATCAGCCATGTGCTCGATCTTGTAGTGCTCCTGACGCTCCTCCATCAGCTTCTCAGCCTCGGCACGGGGCAGGATGAAGGGCTTGATGGGCAGGTTCTCCTTGACGATCTTGCGCATCTCTTTTTCGATGTTGGCCAGATCCTCGTCGCTCAGCTTCTGGTCGCCCAAATCGACATCGTAGTAGAAGCCGTTCTCGGTGGCAGGGCCGAAGGCAAAATCAGCCTGCGGATACAGGCGCTTGATGGCCTGTGCCATAACGTGAGCAGCGGTGTGACGGATAACGTGCAGTTCCTGATCCTGCGGGCACTCGTCCACATGACCGTCCTTGTAGATGATCTTCATAGTAGATTCTCCTTTGACAATGTGGTGTTGAACAAAAATAAAAAGCGCTTCACCCCGTAAAACTCACGGGATGAAGCGCCGATCAAATGTCTGCGTTCCACGGTTCCACCCGAATTGCGCGCTCCCCGGCGGGGAAACGCGCCCCTCGCAGTGCTGTAACGGGCACGCCCGGCAGAGGTTCGCCTCTGCACTCTGCGGTGGTAGAAGCCGGGGTCATGGCAGGCTGCTTGCAGCACCCGGAAACCCGGGGCAGCCCTCTCTGCGGCATGAAAAGCGGGGCTTCAGTTTGTCCGCATCAATGTTTTGGACAGGATGAAACTACGCTGATTGTAGCACGCCAGAGCAAAAAAATCAAGAGATAACGGCAGAAATATACTTTTTATGCACCCTGCTTCTCCACGCTGCGCACAGCCAGCGCCTTGGCGGGCTTCATCAGCAGCACGCAGACACCGTTAAAGAGCACAGAGCCCACGATAAAGGTGATAAAGAACTGCGGCAGATGGGCGGTCAGGGCGGGGATATCGATGCAGGCCACGGTCAGGTAGGCAAAGCCCACGTTGTTCAGCACCTTGGGTGCGTAGGGGTGCAGGATGATGAGGATGAACAGCACCACGGCCAGCGGCAGGATAAAGCCGAGGAAATCGCCCAGAACAGGGGTCAGGGCACTGATGGACAGCAGCGCCGCCACGGTGAGCACCAGACCCACAAGGCCGCCCAGCTCCACGGTGACAAGGCGATCCTTCACATCACCCTCCAGCGTGAACATCATGATATTGCTCAGGAAGATCAGCCAGCTGTACTCCATGCCGGTCAGGTGGATGACGGCGTTTGCGATCAGGATCCAGACCAGCAGCATCAGGCGGAAGTAAAGCAGGAAACGCTTGGTTACGGTCTCGTTCATAGGGGTGTCCTCTCTTTCTCGTCTGTATTGACAAGTGTTTCTTTTCAAATATGTGAACATTTTGGCAAGCAATACTTGCTTCTAACGCGATGAGTATACAATACTTTCCAGTAAAAGACAATAGTTTGGCAAGTAAAAGTTGCATTGTATATAAATTTGGTATGGCAGGGGAGCCGGGGATGCAGACCGAAGGGGTACTTCCCTGAGAGGATTCTGTTCCTCGTCAAAACCGCAAAACTGTATTTTCTACAAGTACAGTTTTCAGGGCAATTTTGCAAAAGCTTACAAAAAACGTGATTTGAGGCGTCAAAATGCCTGAAAACACTTTCTCTTTTTTGCCGTATATGCTATAATGACAACTGTTCTCGCACAAGAAACAGGAAAATGTACGTACTAGGCGTACAGTGTAAGAGGAGTGTTACGATATGAAAACCTTGAAAGCGGTTGTAGCAAAATACAACCAGACCAGCCTGATCCTGCGCATCCTGATCGGCCTGGCAGTCGGTTCGGTGCTGGCGCTTGTTGCGCCGGGCGCGGGTTGGGTCGGCGAGCTGGGCAGCCTGTTCGTCGGTGCGCTGAAGGGCATTGCCCCGGTGCTGGTGTTCGTCATTGTGGCAAGCGCGCTGGCGCAGGGCTCGTCCAAGCTGGACCGCCGCTTTGGCACCGTGATCTGGCTGTATATGCTCACCACCTTTCTGGCGGCAGCCATTGCGGTCATCACCAGCTTTATGTTCCCGGTCAAGGTGGTACTGGCCGATGCGGCACAGTCCGATGTGATCCCGCAGGGCTTGGGTGAGGTGCTGAGCACCCTGCTGACCAACTTTGTGGCCAACCCCGTCAGCGCCCTGATGAACGGCAACTACATCGGCATTCTGTTCTGGGCCTGTATGTTCGGCATTGCCATGAAGAAGATCGGCGCAGAGAGTACCAAGGTCTTTCTGGCCAATACCGCCGATGCTGTTTCTCAGATCGTGCGCTGAATCATCAATCTGGCACCCTTCGGCATCATGGGTCTGGTGTACACCAACGTTTCCGGCAACGGTCTGGCCATCTTTACCCAGTACGGCAAGCTGCTGGCGCTGCTGGTGGGCACCATGCTGTTCATGGCGCTGATCGTTTCCCCCTTCATCATGTTCATCTACCTGCGCTGCAACCCGTACCCGCTGGTATTCCGCTGCCTGAAGGAATCCGGTCTGACCGCTTTCTTCACCCGCAGCTCTGCAGCCAACATCCCAGTGAATATGTCCCTGTGTGAAAAGCTGGATCTGGACAAGGATATGTACTCCGTGTCCATCCCGTTGGGCGCTATCATCAACATGGACGGTGCCGCCATCACCATTACCATCATGACGCTGGCAGCAGCTAACACCTTGGGCATTCAGGTGTCTCTGCCCGCCGCCATCGTGCTGAGCGCCATGAGCGCTCTGGGCGCCTGCGGCGCTTCCGGCGTGGCCGGCGGCTCCCTGCTGCTGATCCCCATGGCCTGCTCGCTGTTCGGCATCTCCAACGACATCGCCATGCAGATGGTGGGCGTGGGCTTCATCATCGGCGTGGTGCAGGACTCGGTAGAGACCGCGCTGAACTCTGCCGGTGACGTGGAATTTGCCGCCACCGCCGAGTATCACCAGTGGCTCAAGGAAGGCAAGCCCCTGCCGGCTTTCCTGAAGGGCTGATCGTATCCCAGCACAAACAAAGCAGCCGCTGCACGAGAAAGTGCAGCGGCTGCTTTGTTTGTTGTAATGAAATTCACCCAAACAGCACCACGGCGTAGCTTACGCCCTTGTCTACCACATAGGCAACGCCCAGTTTGGTCTTGCCCTTTGCCGCTTTGGTCATGGCATCGGTCACGGTGCCATCTTTCGGCAGAACAAAGGTGATGTCCGAAGTGCTGTTGAAGTCCGGGCTGTTGGGGGCCGGATTGATATCAAAGCCCGGCGTAAAGTCATCTTTGGCCATACCGCCACCGATGCCCTTGCCAATGCCCATGCAGTCAAAGGCAGAGGCGTAGCGCGGATTCTCCATCTGGAGCAGCGCTTTTGCATCATTGCCGATACTACTCCGCCGGGAAAGCTCCGTCTTTTCTGGATTGACCTTGCAGGACTGCGAGGTGCTGGCGACCCAGCAGGCAATATAGTAAGCTTTTTCGCTCAGCTCTTCATCGTAGGTCACGCCTTTAAAGCTCTCGCACAGCGCCTTTGCGCTGTTGGCATCTGAAGGCTTGGGGCTCATGGGTGCGCCAACGCTGGCATCGCAGGCGGTGAACACGGTCAGCGCCATCAGGCTGACCAGCAGGCAGGCCAGCAGTTTTTTCCAGTTTTTCATAAAACGATGCTCCTTTCCGTTCCGGGGTCGTTGCGGGTCTGCGTCCGCACGGACGCAGTTCTTTTTGCTTTCTTCTGCATCCATGATACCTTTTTTTAACAGGAAATGCAATCATTTTTGGCGTAAAAAAACAGGCTACCGTGCAAAAACACGGCAGCCTGCGAAAAAAGGCTTTATTTTGCGTACTCCACAGCGCGGCTCTCGCGGATGACGTTGACCTTGATCTGGCCGGGGTAATCCAGCGTATCCTCGATCTTTTTTGCAATAGCGCGTGCCAGCAGGATAACCTGATCGTCGCTGATGACGTCGGGCTTGACCAGAATGCGCACCTCGCGGCCTGCCTGTACGGCAAAGGCCTGCTCCACGCCCTCGAAGCCGGAGGAGATCTCCTCCAGATTTTCAAGGCGCTTGACGTAGCTTTCCACGTTCTCGCGGCGGGCACCCGGGCGGGCGGCGCTGATGGCGTCGGCAGCCTGAATGATGAAGGCCAGCGGGGTCTTGGGCTCCACGTCGCCGTGGTGTGCCTCAATAGCGTGGATGATCTGGGTGTTCTCCTTGTACTTGCGGCAGATGTCCACGCCGATCTGGACGTGGCTGCCCTCGATCTCGTGATCCAGTGCCTTGCCGATATCATGCAGCAGACCGGCGCGGCGTGCCATGGTGACGTTCACGCCCATCTCGCCTGCCAGCAGACCGGCCACCCAAGCCACTTCCATGCTGTGGGTCAGGGCGTTCTGGCCAAAGCTGGTGCGGTACTTCAGCCGGCCGATCAGCTTGATCAGGTCGGGGTGCAGGCCGTGGATGCCCAGCTCCATCACCGCACGCTCGCCCTCGCGCTTCATCTGCAGTTCCAGATCGTGGCGGCACTTTTCCACCGTCTCCTCGATGCGGGCGGGGTGGATGCGGCCATCGCCGATCAGGCGTTCCAGCGTCATGCGGGCCACCTCGCGGCGGGTCTGGTCGAAGGAGGACAGGGTAATGGCCTCCGGGGTATCGTCGATGATCAGATCCACGCCGGTAGCGGTCTCCAGTGCGCGGATGTTGCGGCCCTCGCGGCCGATGATGCGGCCCTTCATCTCATCGCTGGGCAGCGGCACCACGCTGACGGTGGTCTCGCTGCAATGGTCGGCAGCGCAGCGGCTGACGGCCTGTCCGATAAGGTTGCGGGCGATGTTATCGCAGTTTTCCTTCAGGTCGGTCTCGTAGGCGGCAACGCGCACGGCCTTTTCGTGGGTCAGCTCCTCGTCCACCTTGTGCAGCAGCACCTCGCGGGCGTCCTCCTGGCTCAGGCCGGCCAGCGTTTCCAGACGCTCCATCTCCTTGGCGCGCAAAGCGTCGATCTCTGCCAGACGCTCCTCGGCGTCGGCAGCGCGCTTTTTCAGCTCTTCTTCCTTCTTTTCCAGCGCTTCGGTCTTGCGGTCCAGCGCCGTTTCCTTCTGGTCGATGCGGTTCTCCTGACGGCTGATCTCCGCACGGCGCTGCTTGATCTCCTTGTCGGCCTCTGCCTTCTGGGCATCGACCTCGGCTTTCAGACGGAAAGCCTCGTCCTTTGCTTCCAGAACCGCTTCCTTGCGCTTCTGGTCGGCGGTCTTGATCGCCTCGTTCACCAGCCGGGTAGCCTCGGCCTCGGCGCTGCCGATCTGGGCTTCGGCGGTCTTTTTACGGTTGTTGTAACCAATAAAATAGCCCGCAGCCACGCCGACAGCAGCAACGATCAAGGCCACGATCACTCCGATCGCGGTCATTGCGTTCACTCTCCTTTGTTTCAATTCAATGCAAAATTAAAAGCAGGAGACGCTGCGCAGCAGGACACGGGCAATGATATAGAAAGAGCTTTCAATCCAAAAAGTGACACCAAAAGCATACGCACCGCCCAAAACCGGCGGCACGGGCAAAAGCATACGGCTTTTCTCTCTACGGTTCCATTTTATATCAAACAGGCACGCTTTGCCTGAAATGGGTACAGGGTCACACTGAAACCTGCGTACAGCGTCTTTGATTCCATACTACTAAATATAGTACGAAACATTTGCCCGCTTGTCAAGAGGAAAACCCTGCCCGCAGAACATTTTGTGCAGAAAAACAAAAATAAGATGACTGAGGGGGTTCTCTCCTTCAAACCAAAAGGGCTGCCCCGGAGAACGGAGCAGCCCTTCTGGTTTATGATGAAAAGAAGAAAATGAAGGAGAATAGCTTATTATTTGGCGGCTTTTTCGCCCTCCGGGAAGATGATCTTATTCACAAAGAAGAAGATGACCATGGAGATGCCGCCGTTGAGCACGGTGGTGCCGATGTTGTAAATGAAGTCCGGTACCAGCAGCCCTGCCACCGCCACCCAGATGCAGTTGATGGAGTTGACGATGCAGGTGATGACGCAGAAGGCCAGCACATACCAGCCGATCTGTTTTGCCAGATTGCCCTTGCTGCGGAACACAAAGTTGCGCTGGATGGGGAAGTTGATGCACTCGCCGATGACCATGGCGATCATGTAGGCGCAGAAGTAGGGCAGACCGCCGTGGGCGGCATCGTAGCCGAGGATGTTCCACTTGAAGGTCTCGCCGAACAGGGTGATGTCAATGCCCGGCCAGCCGAAGTCCACCACCGGCAGGCTTGCAAAGGCCTTGGGCAGAAATTGCAGCAGCAGGTACTTGAACACGGTGATGAGGTTGGACACGATGACGAACAGGCCGCCCTCGCGCACCCACTTGGCAGCGGCGGGGTGCTTTGCCGCAAAGTTATTCCAGAAATTCATAGCCTGCTTCCTTTCAGCTGTTTTTCAAGCGCTCTTCCATGCGGCTGTTCAGCACGAGGTTCTTCACGGCCTCAAAAATCACCCGCACAAGGCCGATGATCCAGAAGCCCTGCAGCTCCATCACGATGCCGTCCACCATGCCCATGCTGATGGCGCCGTTGGTCATTTTGGCCAGCGCACGCAGAGGCATATTGTACTGGAACAGGATGTTCAGGTCGGGCTTGCCCTTTTTGATGCTGCGGCGCAGCAGGGTGCCCAATACCGCCGCTGCCAGCCAGCCGATGGGGCTGCGTCCGTGTCCCATCTCGCCCAGCGTCATGTTGCGGTCGATGTGCACCTTGTTCTCCGGGATGGCATGCCCCAGCAGCGCCTCAAACTCCGCGTCCGGCACATTCTGCACCTGTGCGGTGCGGTAATGTGCAAGGTCTTTGCCTGCGTAGGGGTCGGGTGCGTCGGTGCCCGCCACCGTGACGGCGGCAGTCAAGCGGATATCGACGCTGGAAGCGCCCACCAGCAGCTGATAGCTGCCGCCCTCCACCTCCCAGCGGTCGGTCTTGACGTTCCAGTAGCGGAACGCCTTATCGTCCAGCGGGATGGTGACGGTCTTGCTCTCTCCGGCTTCCAGCTGCACCTTGGCAAAGCCCTTCAGCTCCTTGACAGGGCGGAAAACTTTTGCATCCGGCTTTGCCACATACAGCTGCACCACCTCGGCACCGGCACAGCTGCCGGTGTTGGTGACAGTCAGGGTCACGCCGGTTTCGTCTGCTTTCAGGTCACTGTACGCAAAGCTGGTATAGCTCAGGCCGTAGCCGAAGGGGAAGGCGGTGGGCACACCGGCGGTGTCGTAGTAGCGGTAGCCCACATACAGACCCTCGCGGTACTCCACAGTGGGGCCGTCGCCGCCGAAATGCGCCTTTGCGGGGGTGTCGGCGTAGCTGCGCGCCCAAGTCTCAGCCAGCTTACCGCAGGGGTTCTGCGCGCCGGTGAGCACCTCGACCAGTGCACCTGCACCGGCCTGACCGCCCAGACAGCCGTAGACCAGCGCCTTGCAGTCCTTGACCCAATCGCTTTCCAGCGAGGAGCCTGCACTCAGCAGCAGCACCACGTTGGGGTTTGCCGCCGCCACAGCTGCCAGCAGTTCCAGCTGGTTTTCTGCCAGCTTCATGTCGGCGCGGTCGATGCCCTCGCTCTCCTTGATCTCGTCCAGACCCATGCACAGCAGCACCACATCGGCGTTCTTTGCCAGCAGCACCGCCTCGGCCTTCAGCGCCTCATCGGGCTTGCCCTGCCGGTCAAAGCCCTTGGCGTAGCCGACGCTGTTCAGGCCGCTTTCGGCAAGGCAATCCAAGAAGGAATCCACCTTGATGGAGTTGACGGCGCTGGAACCTGCACCCTGATAGCGGGGCGTCTGGGCAAAGTCGCCGATGACCGCCACCTTTTCCCCCTTTGCAAGGGGCAGCAGGCTGTTTTCGTTCTTCAGCAGCACGATGCTCTGGGCAGCAGCCCGGCGTGCCAGTGCGTGGTGGGCGTCGGCATCGAACTTGCCGGGTGCGGCGTCCACCGCCGCCTTGGTGGTAAACACCAGTTCCAGCAGCTCCTCCAGCCGGGCGTCCACGTCTGCTTCGGTGATCTTGCCGGTCTGCACTGCCTTCATCAGCTCCCGGATGGCGTCCCCGCCGGGGGCGGGCATTTCCAGCGTAGATCCATTCTTTACGCCGAGGGCGTGGTCGTTGCTGCCGCCCCAGTCGGTGACCACCGCGCCGTCAAAGCCCCAGTCCCTGCGCAGGATGTCCATGAGCAGGTGGGCGTTCTCGTTGGCGTAGGTGCCGTTGACAAGGTTATAGGCGGACATGATGGTCTTGGGCTGCGCCTCCTTGACCACCATCTCGAAGCTGGTCAGGTAGATCTCCCGCAGGGTGCGCTCGTCCACGATGGAATCCGAGGCCATGCGGCGCAGCTCCTGACTGTTCACGGCAAAGTGCTTGGGGCAGGCGGCAATGCCGTTTTTCTGGATGCCGCGGACGTAGGCCGCCGCCATCTTACCGGCAAGGTAGGGGTCCTCCGAGAAATACTCGAAGTTGCGGCCGCACAGCGGGCTGCGCTTGATGTTCAGGCCGGGGCCCAGCAGCACCGACACGCCCTGTGCCGCTGCTTCTTCGCCCATGGCTGCGCCCACAGCCTCGCCAAGCTCCGGGTCCCAGCTGTTGGCAACGGTGGCCGAGGTGGGGAAGCAGGTGGCGGGCACACTGGGGTTCAGGCCCAGATGGTCAGCCGCACCCGCCTGCTTGCGCACGCCGTTGGGGCCGTCCGACAGGGTAATGGCCGGGATGCCCTTGCCCGGCAGCGCCCGGGTGGTGAACACCGTGCCGCCGCTCAGCAGGGCGCATTTTTGTTCCAGGCTCAGGCTGTTGATGATATCTGTGTGTTTCATGGCATTTTCCTCTTTGCCTTTTCAAATCCAGAAAAGGCCCGCTGTTTTTACGCAGCGGGCCTTTGGTCTGGTTTCAGTTCAGGTGCTGCAAACGTTCAGAGCGTCTTGCCTAAAATCAGGCGTTGACTTCCTCTTCCTTGCGCTTTTTGTAGCCCTTGAGGGTCTTGACCTCCAGCGTCACGAACAGCAGAGCCACCAGAACATCGGCACCGATCAGGACGATCTGCCACTTTGCCATACCGGGGTTCAGGTTCTCCTCTGCGTATGCACGGCTGTTGACCACGGTGTAGAGGATGTTCTTTGCGGACTCGCGCAGGGCCTGCTTGCTGCTGTTGGTCAGCACGGTCACGGTGTTGAAGTCGTTGCCGGTGGTGCAGAGCATCAGGTCGTTGCCGTTGCGGACGCACTGGTCAGCAGTCATGTAGCCGGAGACGCCGAAGTAGTCTGTCTCGACGAAGCCCACGAAGCCCCACTCGCCGCGCAGGACGTTCTTCAGCAGCTCCTTGCAGCCGCCAGTCCAGCGGGTGCCGATGTAGTTGAAGGAAGACATGACCGCGTGGCAGTCTGCATCCTTGACGGAGATCTCGAAGGGCTTGAGGTAGATCTCACGGATGGCCTGCTCGTTGGACCAGGTCGCCACCATGGAAGCACGGTTGCCTTCCTGATCGTTCAGGGCGAAGTGCTTCATGTAAGCATACACACCGCGATCCTGTGCGCCCTTGATGGCGTTGGAAGCCATCACGCCGGACAGCACGCCGTCCTCGGAGTAGTACTCGAAGTTACGGCCTGCAAAAGCAGTGCGGTGGATGTTCATAGCGGGACCGTACCAGCCGGAGGTATCCATCTCGTCAGCCATCTCGCCGATGCTGTCGCCGAAGGCGTAGGCCAGATCCTTGTCCCAGGTCATGCCGATGAGGGCAGCAGCCGGGAAGCCGACGGAACCGACACCGGTGAAGAAGTTGTTGATGGAAGCCGGGCCGTCGCAGTCACTGGTGCGGACCTTCTCGATGCTGGAGACCGCAGCGGTCTGGTAGCCGCCGAAGCCGATGATCTGCTGCAGATCGTCGATGGACATCTGATCCAGCAGGGCATCCCACTGGGCGTCGTTGTAATCCACGCCGCGCAGATCGGCCAGCTTCAGGCCGTTCTTGGCACCGGTGGTGATGTCGGCGGCGTTGGCATCGTCATCCTGCTGATAGCCAGCTTCGACGTAGGTGTGTGCGTTGTCGAAGGCGGCCTTCTGCTCGTCGGTCATCTCATAGGTGGCGGGAGCAGCGGTCGCCTCGGCATAGTTTGCAAAGCCGTCGGCGCGGGACAGATAGGTGATCTCGCCTTCTGCGAAATCGAACTCGTTGGTCGCAGCCACAGCATCGCTGCCGCGCTTGTTGGACTCGTTGTAGACGCTGTCGGATGCAACGGTGTAGACTTCAGAATCGGCAACGGTGTGGGAATCATCGTTCGCGCTGATGACATAGTCGCCAGCTTCCAGCACATAGCAGCCGTTGGTCTGGTAATCATAGGAAGCCAGCTGCTCCACCGGGATGGAGAACTCGATGGTCTCGGATGCGCCGGGTGCCAGCTCAGAGGTCTTGGCGAAGTCCAGCAGGTTTGCGGTAGCCTTCTCGATGCCGCCGTTGGTGTAGGGAGGATTGCTGTAAATTTCTACAACATCCTTGCCCGCCACAGCGCCGGTGTTGGTGACAGTAACGCTGAAGTTCAGGTTGGTGCCGTCGGAGGTGATGCCGCTCATCTCCTTGGTGAAGGTGGTGTAGCTCAGGCCATAGCCGAAGGGGTAGACCACTTCTTTGTCGTAGTCGATGAGACCCTCGGCGGCGGCAGTTTCGTAGAACTTGTAGCCCACGTAGATGCCTTCCACGTAGTTGACGAAGGACGGGGTGGTGCCTTCCGGATCAAAGAAGGTGGAATCGGAATTCAGCTCCTCGGTGTTGGTGTACTTGAAGTCGCCGAAGTTGTTCCACCAGGGCGCATTCTTCAGGTTGGAAACATAGGTATCCACGGTACGGCCGGAGGGGTTGACCTCGCCGGAAACGACCTTGCCGAAGCCCTCAAAGCCGGACTGGCCGGTGCCGGGGCAGAGCAGGACGCCCTTGATCTGGGGGTAATCCTTCAGGAAGTCCATCTGGAAGGCGTTGGCGCCGTTGTAGACCAGAATGACGTTGTCGAAGTTTGCGGTGACCAGGTCGAGCAGGTCTTCCTCACGGTTGGACAGCTGCAGGAAGTGGTCGCCCTTATCCCAGTCGTTGCCCTCGTTCAGAGAGTCGTCGTAGGTACCGTTGTAGTAAGTGGTGCCGCGCTCAGAGCCGTAAGCCTGTGCCACGCGGCGGATCCAGCTGCCATCCACAACGGAAGCCATATCGGTGGGCAGATCTGCGCCCTCGCCGCCGACACGGGTGATGACGACCATTGCGGTATCCGAGAATGCTTTTGCGTTCTCCATCATCTCATCGGTGTACAGACTGACATTGGGCTCCGGCAGGGTCCAGTCCTGCGCCGCTATGCTAACGCTGGGGCGGTCTGCCTTGTAGTCGGTGTAGAACTTGCTCAGTTCCTCGTTGGTCTCGATGCCGGCATCGTGCAGGCCGGTCAGCAGATCGGTGACGGGGTAAGTGGCGTTCAGCGCACCGGAACCGGTGCCGCCGTAGCAGGGGTTGGTGGAAGCCCAGCCGAAAACGTTCAGCTTGGAGCCGGAAGCCACCGGCAGGATGCCGTCTTCGTCCTTTGCCAGAACGACACCGTCTGCGGTGATCTCATTCACCAGCTGGGTGGCCTTTGCAGAGGTCTCCTCGCTGATGGTGCCGCTGCCGGACACCAGATCCAGCATGGTGGACATGGGGCCGGTGCAGATCAGGTTGACAACGATGGTCAGTGCCAGCAGAATGGCAAGGCCAGACTGTGCACGGATCATCTTTTTCTTTGCTTTGGGCAGTTTGCGCACCGCGATCATCACAACGACCGCCAGTGCAAGCACTACACCAAACGCGATGAGGTACCCACGAACATTCGTAAGGACCTGCATCACGTCATCCATATTGATGGACAACATAGTTTTCTCCTCCTTGTTTTGTCGAATCGGACAACGGCGGGGACACCCCCGCCAGCTTGGCTTTATGATACCAGAAGCTGACAGGGAATTTTCATTTTGTTCACAATCTGTCGTTTTGAACGCATAATTTGCAAAAGTTACAATAAATTTTCAATTTTTATTGTGCTAATACACAAATATTGCAACATTGTATTTGTGCACCCTGCCAGACAACAAAAAAACGGCAGGGGATACCTGCCGTAAAAATTATTTGTTTTTGGGCAGCGGAAATAAGATCCGCAGGGTGCACCAGTTGTTTTCCCAGTGCATCGTCATGCTGCCGCCGTGCTGCCCGACGGTGGTGCGGACGCTTTTCAGGTCCGACCCCTGCTGCGGCAGACCGTCCGCATCCAGTGCGGGGGCGGCCTCTGTATAATGCTCGAACCGCAGCATGGCAAAACCGCCCTGACTGTACACCGCCACCTTGATGAGCCGCTTTTCGGGGTCCGGTTCGGCGCGCACGGCGGCAATGGCGTTGTCCAGCGCCACGCCCACGATGGTGCACAGCTCCCGAATCGTGAGAAAGCCCAGCATCCTGCCGTCCGCTACACTGGTGATGGTAATGTTCTCCTGCTGGCATTCCATGGTCTTGGCGGTGAGCAGGGTATCCAGCACCGGGTTGCCGGTCTTGTTCTCGGCCTCGTACTGGCGGATGTTCTGCTCCATGGCAGCAATGGCGGCGTTCTGCTTGGTCTGGTCCTGCTCCTCCCGGATGCGGGCAAGCTGGACTTTCAGTTCATGGTACCGCCGGTTGATGAGGTTGATGCCCTCCTTGCTGCGCTTGTACTGCTCGTACTGGCGGTGCAACACCTCGTCCATGGCGGCAAGCTCGCTGTGCAAAGCGTTCTCCTGCAGCTGCTCGTGCTGCACAGATAAGATCAGCACGCCGGAAAAATCCACCAGTGTGCGGATGGAAAAAATGCTCATGTTGATCTCGCTGCCGGGCAGAAAGCCCAGATTGCTCACCGCAAAGGCAGTCAGCGCCAACATGACCGCCGTCAGGGCGGCGCTGCCGCCGATCTGTAAGTGCCCGGCGGGCTGGGGACGGCGGTGCTGCAGATAGCACATAATGCCGAACAGCGTCCCATACACCAGCGCCAGCAGCAGCAAAGACAGCGGCTCCCATGGGCCGCGGGCGGGCCAGAGGGCGCAGTGCAGCTGCCACTCCACGCTGGCGGCAAGCTCTGCCAGAATAAACGCCCGGGCGCAGTGATACCCGGCTTCCAGCAGGGTGATGCTCCACACACCCCATAAATATAAGTAGGAAAGCCCGATGGCCGCTGCCATGCAGGGGATCCAGAGCCCGCCGGGCACATCGCCCGTCAGCCCCAGAAAGGCCGACAGCACCGCCGCCCACAGCAGGGTGACACCCCCGGTGACCGCTCTGGAAAAGCGGGGCGCAAGCGCCGGGGTGAACAGCAGCACCGCAAGACACTCGGCAAGGGCGGTGTACAGCCGGGGGATATCCGGCAGCGCGGTCATGAGCCTTCACCTCCGATGTAATCGGTCAGTGCGGCAAGAAAAGCCTTACGCTTGGGGCGGCTGACCTGCAGCTCGCAGGGGCCCACCTGCACGGTGCTCTGCCGCAGCTCCCGCACCTGTGCCAGATTGACAAGATAGCCGCTGTTGCAGCGGGCAAAGGGGCAGTCTGCCAGCTTTTCCTCAAAGGCCTTGAGGGTGCCGGGGGCGGAAAAATCGCCCTCATCGGTATAAAAATGCACCCGGTGCCCCTCGCTTTCCAGATAATAGATGCTTGCGGTGTCCAGCCGGCGCAGCCCGCCCTCCACCGGCACGGTCAGGTAGTGCTTTGCCCGCTTTTCCAGCCGGGCAACCGCCTTGAGCAGCTGCTGCGAAAAGGCAAAGTAGGGCACCGGCTTCAGCACATAGTCCAGCGCTCCCACCGAGTAGCCCCGGATGGCGTACTGCGCCATATTGGTGATGAAGATCAGGATGACGTCTGCATCCATCTGCCGGATGCGCTCGGCCGTGGTCATGCCGTCCAGATGCTTCATCTCCACATCCAGAAAAATAATGTCGTAGACCGCGCGGTAATCCTCCAGAATATCCACGCCGTCCGCAAAGACCGTCACTTCAAACTCTGTCCCGTACTGCCGGGTATACCGCCGGACATACTCCTGCAATACCCCCTGTACCTCCGCGTCGTCCTCTACGATCGCCACCCGGATCATGACCGCACCTCCCTTACCACACCTTTGTGGAACTGTTACGGCTCTATTATAGCGCAATCCCGTCCGGTTTGCCAAGGGGCACTCCGCAACAAAGGGCAGGGCAGCCCACAGCTGACCACCGTGGACGTCAACCCCTACCAGCTGGGCATGGAGGCTGCCAGCCAGACCATCAACCACATCGAGAACCCGAACCTTCTGGCCACAAAGATCATCGTGCCGCACAAGCTCATCCCCCGGGAGAGCTGCTGCCCGCCGGAGGAGCAGCGCTAGGAAGTGCTTTTTCAGCAAGACAGTGTCCGCTTCCGGGAGCTGCCGCGCAGCGCTTGCTATCCTGCCCCCAGAGTAGACAGCGTAAAAAACGCTGCATCCTCCGGGGGTATTTTTATGCCCAAAAAGGCACAAAAGAATGCCCGCCCACCTGTGGAAAACCACGGTGGGCGGGCATTTTATGGTTTATCGTTTGCGCGCTGCAAAAGCGTTCAGAGGGCGGTGGGCTGGGGTACCAGCCGGAAGAGCATTACGGGCAGCTCGCTGTTTGCAAAATCCAGCGTAAGGATGATCGTTCCGCGCTCTGTTTCAAAAGGCATCTCCGTCTGTGTGCCGTCCGGGGCAATGCGCACAAGCGTTTTGCCTTCCAGCAATCCGGCGGGCAGCGCGAGCCTTACCCGACCGGTGGGCTGCGTCAGGCTGCCTGCGGTTTCAAAGGCCACACTCAGGTATTCCCCGTTCGTCCGTGCGGTCACATCCTCCGCAGAAAGACTGCCGCTGTTAGCCCACGCCGTTGCCGCTTCGATCATTTCCAGCTGCGCGGCGTTTTCTGCCTGCCCGCACACGGGGCAGAAGGTCAGCGTTTCGCCTTCCGCAGTGCGGAAAGTAAACTTCCGGCAATCCGTGCTGCCAGTGTGCGCGCAGCCCTGCCGCAGACAACTGGCGCTCTGAGAGCCGGTTCCGTTCGGGGACCATGCACCGAACTGGTGCCCCAGCTGATCGGTCGGGTCTGCGGTGTAGCTGTCTTTGCAGCGGCTGCAGGTAAAAACAGTATAGCCGTCTGCTTCACAGGTGGGGGCTACGGTAACAGCCTGATAATCATGGTTCAGCGCGGGCAGTTCTGTATAGGTGGTATGGTCGCAGCGGGAACAGGTTTCGTAAGCATTCCAGCCGATTTCCGTACAGGTAGGGGCTTTTGCTGCGTATTGCTTCAAATCATGATTCAGCGCGGGCAGCTCTTTGCGGGTGGTATAGTTGCAGCCGAAGCGGGAGCAGGCTTCGTAAGCATCCCAGCCGATTTCCGTACAGGTAGGGGCTTTTGCTGCGTGCTGCTCCAGAGCATGATTCAGCGCGGGCAGCTCTTTGCGGGTGGTATAGTCGCAGCGGGAGCAGGTTTCGTAAGCATCCCAGCCGGGTTCCGTACAGGTAGGAGCTTTTGCTGCGTGCTGCTCCAGAGCATGGTTCAGTGCGGCAGCTCTTGCGGTGGTATAGTCGCAGCGGAGCAGG
>ENA-OPZZ01000070-OPZZ01000070.1-human-gut-metagenome-genome-assembly--contig:-NODE-70-length-74261-cov-11.834988_pt1 | contig 74261 bp, 55 predicted proteins | sample MGYA00242487_ERZ504511 | MGnify/ENA primary metagenome ERZ504511 (study PRJEB26092, sample SAMD00036241) | human gut metagenome | host: Homo sapiens | study: EMG produced TPA metagenomics assembly of... | reverse complement strand
TCCATCGGCGGCGAGGACGGGAAGGAGGAGGGAGCCTAGACGCCGAAAGCGGCGCATCCGCGTTGGCGAATCCGGCGCATCCGCGTTGGCGCGATTGGCGAAAATACGTTGGTGAAAATGGTGAAAAATATATTGGCGCTAACACTCGATGCCCATGAGGTCGCGCGCGACGAGGTAGAGCTCGCGCCCCGCCTGGAGCTTCGGCCGCGTCGTCGTGTAGCGCTTGACCTGCGAGAAGGCGTGGAAGGTGCACCTCTGGACCCTGGTGCGCGGCCAGGTCTCTCGCACGGCCTTGGCGAACCCGCTCCCGCCGTCGGTGACGACCACGTCGGGCGCCGGGATCGGCGCCATGAGGGCCGACCACGCCCTCGAGTTCTCCGACCTCGCCATGTACCAGGAGACCACCCGCTCGCCGCTGCAGCATATGAGCACGACGAGGTCGCGCGCGACCCAGATCCCGTCGACGTGGAGCACGCGGTGGAGCTCGCCGTCGGGGACGGGCATGGGCCAGACCTCCCAGAGCTCGGCCGTCCTGCGCCTGAAGGACCGCCCGCCGCCCGGCATCGCCGCCTGGGAGTCCTTGGAGAGGAGCCACCCGAGGAACTCGTCCAGCCTTGTCGCCGTGTCGTCGTACCTCACCGTCGTCGACGCGCCGCAGGCCGTGCACCTCCACCGCTGGGATCCCGATGAGGTCCTGCCGTTGCGCTTGGTCCGACCGCCGCAGTAGGGGCAATAAACGGCCTTCATGGGCACCTCTTCCGAAGGGGTATTTAACGGTTCCGGAAAAGGTTATCTACCTGCGGGAACGATAGGCAACCAGACACACATTCTGTCCGAGCGGTTAAAAGCGGGCACGGAATTTAAACGGCTGAAAAAGGGGCATCGACCTGCGCCGATGCCCCTAAAGTGGACACACATTTTGTCCTATAAGCCTCAAATGAGCCACTAGAGGAGGTCGAGGGGGAGCTGGGGGGCGTCACCCCAGAGCTTTTCTAGGCGGTAAAAGTCGCGGGCTTCGGGAGTGAAGACGTGGACGACAACCGAGCCGTAGTCCATGAGCATCCAGGTCTTCTGCTCGCGGCCCTCGATAGAGAACGGGTGCTCACCGCAAGCCACGGCGACCTTCTCCTCGATCTCGTCGACGATAGAATCGACCTGACGGTTATTGGTACCGGTGGCGAGCACAAAGTAGTCGCACACGTCGGAGAGCTCGGTCAGATCGAGCACCTGCACGTCCTCGCCTTTCTTGTCGTAGGCGGCCTGCGCGGCGGCGCGGGCGACATCCTCGGCGGCGACACCGCTCGCGGACAGCGAGGCGGCAGTGCGGTCGGACGTGGCAACGAAGCTCTTGTGCTCCACACCTTCAAGAATCTGCTCGTCGGTCATGGTCTCGTCGGCCATGGAATACCTCTTTCTAGACAGCCCGAGCTAGCGCAGCTGGGCGTAATGGTTGTAAATCGTAATAGCCGTGGGATAAAGATAGCGCCCGGACTGGATCACATAGACCAGACCCTGCGCAAAACAGGAGAAGAACAACTCATCGAGCGAGGACTTCCCCACCATCTTGCGCAGCGCATGGACATAGTCGCCGTGACGGTTAGGCTCGATGGCATCTGCCACAAAGACCACCATATCGAGCGGCGTCATATCGCAGGCACCCACGGTGTGACGGTCGACAGCCTGGAAAACAGCCGGCGACAGCTCGGGGAAAAGCTGCGGAAGCTCATAGGCGGCAACAGGGCCATGCAAAAGCGGCGTCGCGGCGGAAGGAGAGCCGGCAACTTTGATGCCATAGTGAATCGCGCGGGCCACGAGCTCGTCATCGGAAAGCACCTTGTCCCAGTCGTGAATTAAGCCGGCGGCAGCGGCATCAAAGCGGTCAACGCCGTAGACCTCGGCCAGATGAAGTGCGGTCTCGGCAACACCCAACGAATGCACATAGCGCTTGCGCTTATCTTTCATGCGAACATCGAGCAGCTCTTGAATGCGCTTGAGCAGCGCGCGCTCATCGCCCTCAAACTGATCCTCTACCGACAACGTAGCCCCCATCACTCAAAATCTTCTTGACCCAGATCGGCATATAGCCTGCGCTTGCGAATGTAGCCGAGCACAGACTCGCTCGTAAGATAGCGCACGCTCATGCCGCGGGCAACTCGCTTACGAATGTTCGTCGAGCTGATCGCCAGCGCCGGAATCTGAATATAGCGCACATCGAACGGCAGCCCCGACTCTTTGATTCGGGCACGCGCCGTATCGATATCAAAACCCGGTCGCGTCGCCGCAATAAAGGTAGCAAGCTCAGCAATTCGCTCGGCATCATGCCAGGTCACAATATCAATAATCGCGTCGGCGCCCGTAATAAAGTAGAGCTTTACCTGCGGCGGGTAAAAGTCGCGAAGGGCATGAAGCGTATCGGCCGTATAGGTTACGCCCGGACGGTCAATCTCGAACCGGCTCGCCAAAAAGGCCGGGTTCGCGGCGGTGGCGAGGACCGTCATGGCATAACGGTCCTCGGCAGGCGTCACCGGCTTGTCAAGCTTAAAGGCGGGAGAGCCCGCCGGCATAAAGAGCACAGCGTCCAAGTCGAGCGACTCGCGCGCCTGCTCGGCAGTCACCAGGTGCCCGTAATGAATCGGGTCAAAGGTGCCGCCCATAATGCCAAGCCGAAACTCCTTGCCCTCTTTTATGGGTAGCTCGGGCAAACCGATTCCACCGCGCAGCGACATGGCTTACTCGCCCTCCGAGGTCTCGGCATCGTCCGCGGCATCAGCCGCATCGATAGCCTCGACGCCCTCATCCGCAGCATCGGCCACGTCAATGGCCTCAACGGCAACGTCCTCGCCAGCGTCCTCGAGCTCCTCGTACTCCGAGAAGTCCTCAGCGCCCTCAAAGTCAAAGGCACGCTGGCAAATGCGGACCTCGTCGCCCGCACGGCAACCGGCCTTCTCGAGCGCGTCGTCAACACCCATACGCGCAAACTTGTGCTGCAGGTAAATGACGGCTTCCTCGTTTTCCCAGTCGGTCTGGATGACCATGCGCTCGATGGCACGACCGACCACGCGGAAGGCACCGGGCTCCTCCTGGACAATGCGGAAACGCTTCTCGCGCTGCAGACGGCGACGCTCCCACTCCTCGTCGCGCAGATCGACCGGCTCATCAGAGACCGCCAGCTCGGCTCGCAGCTTAGCCACCTGCTCGCCCACGGCAAGCATCAGCGTATTGAGGCCGGCACCCGTAACGGCGGACACGGCAAAGAACATATGCCCGTCGTCGAGCGCCGCACGCTTGAGGTCGGCAATCTTGTCGGCCGTGCCCGGCGCATCGCACTTGTTGGCGACGACGATCTGCGGACGCTCCGAAAGCTCGGCGCCATACTGCTCGAGCTCACGGTTGATGATGCGGTAATCCTCAACCGGGTCGCGATCCTCAAAACCACCCGTCATGTCAACGACATGCATGATCAGGGCCGTGCGCTCGATGTGGCGCAGGAACTGATGGCCCAGACCCTTGCCCTCGCTCGCACCCTCGATCAAACCAGGAACGTCGGCAACGACGTAAGAATACTCACCGGCACGCACCATGCCGAGGTTCGGCACGAGTGTGGTAAACGGATAGTCGGCGATCTTGGGACGGGCGGCACTCATGCGCGCGATAAGCGAGGACTTGCCCACCGAGGGGAAGCCCACGAGTGCGGCATCGGCCATAAGCTTCATCTCAAGCTCAATCCAGTGCTCCTCGGCCGGTTCGCCCAGCTGAGCGAACGCGGGCGCGCGGCGCACCGACGTCACAAAGTGCGTATTGCCCAGGCCACCGGCACCGCCGGGCGCCACGACAACGCGCTCGCCGTCGTGCACCAGGTCGGCAATCTCGAACATCGGGGTCTGCGTCTCGGGATCGAGCTCGCGGACCACGGTGCCCATGGGGACCTTCAAAATGAGGTCCTCGCCGCTCTTGCCGTTGCGGCGGGCGCCCTGACCGTGCGTTCCGCGCTCGGCACGAAAGTGATGCTTAAAGCGGTAATCGATCAACGAAGACAGCTGAGCATCGGCCTGGATGACGACATTGCCGCCACGACCGCCGTCGCCGCCATCGGGGCCGCCCTTGGGGACAAATGCCTCGCGCCTAAACGACATGCATCCGGCTCCGCCGTCGCCGCCGCACACGTTAATGCGGCTGATATCGGTGAACTGTGACAACAGAATCGCCTCCTACAAAAAGAGGGAGACCCTTGAATCCTAAAACTCAAGTGCCTCCCACATATGTGCTCTATGAAGGGTGAATTACGCGTTCGCGAGCGGGCGTACGCTGACCCTGTGCTTGATACCCTTGTGGAACTCAACGGTACCGTCGACCAGCGCGAACAGCGTGTCGTCCTTGCCACGGCCAACGTTCTCACCCGGGTGGATGTGAGTGCCGTGCTGACGGACGAGAATCGTGCCCGTGGTTACCGTCTGGCCGGCATAGCGCTTCGTGCCAAGGCGCTGACCGCGGGAGTCACGGCCATTACGGGAGGAACCGAGTCCTTTTTTGTGTGCCATTGTGTATACCTACTCTTTCGTTACGAGTGTAATCTACTCGGCGACGGGAGCCTCGGCAACAGCCTCGGCCTCTGCCTTGACAGCCTTCTTGGCGCGGGACGTAGCCTGGACCTTCACGATCTTCAGCTTGGTGAGCTGCTGACGGTGACCCTTCAGACGACGATAGCGCTTACGCTTGTGGAACTTGAAGACCAGCTGCTTCTCGCCCTTGAACTGCTCAACGATCTGAGCGGTAACCTTGGCCTTGGCCAGCTTGTCGGGATCGGTGACGATCTTCTTACCATCGTTGAGGAAGATGACCGGCAGGGTGACCTTGTCGCCCTCATTGCCCTCGATCTTCTCGACGGTGATGACATCGTCGGTGGCGACCTTGTACTGCTTGCCGCCCGTGTTAACGATTGCGTACATGTTTACTTGCCCTTCATGCATCAGTTAGTGCAACAGCCGAATATAGTAGCAGGCGAAAATACCCCCGTCAACGAGTATGTGGAGCAAATCCACAAGTTCGCACAGGTATGGGGCTGACGAGTCGGCCCTCGTCGTCCTCGCATGCTTGATTCTGACGCTCGACATCGTAGGAGCAGATGGTCACGAGGTCTTGCATACCGGTGGAAACAATAGGTGCATCCACGCCCGGGGTCAAGCCCTGCAACAAAACATCAGCAGCGGAAAGCAAAATTTCCGGACGCATGGAGCCCTCGTTGTCGGCATGGGTGTCGAGCATGAGCACCAAATGGTCCGGGCGCTCCCCTGCCGTGAGCTCATAGCCCACGAGCGTGTGATCCAAATCCAAGCGCTTGCTCTTTTTGCCGCGCGCGTAGTCGATGCCATGGTCCGCGCGCAGCATGTCAATCGCAGCGCGCACCTCGTCGGCGCTTACGGGCGCCTCGGGATCCAAGTGCAGGTCGATGCGATACGACAGACGCGTGAGCTGCGCCGTCAACGCCGGCGTGCGCACGTCGATGTACGCCGCCTCGATGGGCGCCAGATCGGCCGGAGACGCCGCAGCCAGGCGCCCAAACGCCTCGTCGAGCGCCACGAACTCGGTCATAAACAGGTCATACCACTCGCAGGTCGACGACGTACCCACCGGTAGCGCCGAAGAGAAGCCCACGCGCATGTGCGGAGAGAAGCCCTGCGTGACGGCATAGGGAAGTCCCGCGCGGCGCACGATGCGCTCAATGGTATGGATTACTTCGAGATGGCCCAGGTACTTAAGGCGATCGCGCTTGCCATAGCGAACACGAAGCCTAAAGAGCGTGGGGGTGTCGGTCAGGCGCTCACTCATGCGCGATCACCCATCAATACATTCTTGGCGTGAAGCGTGGGGCAGATTCCGCAGCCGGTGCACGACGTGCGGGTGCAGTCGGGAGTCGTGACGCCCTCGAGTGAGCGACGGTACTCGCGCTCGAGGAAGCCGCGCGTGCAGCCGGGGCTCACATGCTCCCACGGCAGGCGCCAGTCCAACTCGTAGGGCAGGTGCACGAGCTCATTGAGGTCGATGCCGTTTTTGGCAGCAGCCTCCTTCCAGTTATCGAGCGAGAAATGCTCTACCCAGGCGTCAAAGCGAGAGCCCGCGCGCCAAGCATCGATGATGACGGGCGTCATGTCACGACCGGCGCGGGACAGCGCGGCCTCGATGAGCGAAGTCTCGGCATCGTGGTAATGCACGCGGACGGCACGGTTGCGAACGCTCGTGATAAGCAACTTCTGGCGACGCTTGACGTCGTCGTAGTCGAGCTGCGGGCACCACTGGAACGGCGTGGCAGCCTTGGGGATAAAGACCGAAACCGAGATGGACACCGAGATCGAGCCGCGACGAGCCTTGGGCACCACGGAACGACCAAGCTCCAGCACGTGATCGGCCAGATTGGCGATGGCCACGATGTCCTCGTCGCGCTCGCCGGGAAGGCCCATCATAAAGTAGAGCTTCATGCGGTTCCAGCCGGCCTCGAAGGCCGCCTTGGCCGCACGGTCCAGGTCCTCCTCGGTCACGTTCTTGTTAATGATGTCGCGCATGCGCTGGCTGCCGGCCTCGGGCGCGAACGTCAGGCCGCCCTTCTTTTCGCCGGCGACCGACTCGGCCATATCCACGCCAAACGAATCCAAGCGCTGCGACGGAATAGACACGCGAATACCCGTATCCTCCAGGCGACGGTTGAGCCTGCCGAGCACGTCACGAATGCAGGAGTGGTCGGTCGTGGAGAGCGAGGTCAGCGACACCTCGTCATAGCCGGTCTTTTCCAGACCCTGAATCACCGACGAGACGATCTGGTCGGCCGAACGCTCGCGCACCGGGCGATACGTCATGCCGGCCTGGCAAAAACGACAGCCGCGAGCGCAGCCGCGCAGAATCTCGATAGACAGGCGGTCGTGAACCAGCTGCGCATAGGGCACGCACGACTGCGACAGCGGATTCGTGGCGCCGAAATCCTCGACGACGCGCTTGTAGACCACGGCCGGAGCATCCTTGCCCTCGCGCGGCACGGTGTAGCCATGCGGCGAGCAGGGCTCGTCGTGACGAATCTCATAGAGCGACGGCACGTAGTTGCCGGCAATGGATGCAAGCTGCTCAACAATCTGCGCGCGCGGGACTCCTTCGTCGCGCAGGCGCCGATGCAGCTGGCAGGTCTCGAGCAGCGATTCCTCGCCCTCGCCGATGAGGATGGCATCGAAGAAGGCCGCGTACGGCTCGGGGTTGTACACCGAGGGGCCGCCGGCGATGATGATGGGGTCGTCTTCACCTCGGTCGGCCGCTAACAGCGGAATGCCAGCGAGATCGAGTGCCTCGAGGAAGTTCGTCACCGCCATCTCGTGCGGCACATGCAGACCGACGATATCAAACGAAGCAACGGGGGCAGCACCTTCGAGCGACAGCAGCGGAATGCCCGCCTCGCGCATGGCGTCACCCATATCGGGCCACGGCACATAGCCACGCTCGCAGGAGATGCCCTCGGCCTGGTTAAGGATGTTGTAGAGGATGGCGATGCCCTGGTTGGGCAAACCAACCTCGTACACATCCGGGTAGATCAGGCAGCAACGGTAGTCGGCATCGGCCTTGGAAAGCGTGCCCCACTCGTGATCGATATAGCGGCTCGGCTTTTCGACCTTGGCGAGCAGCGGCTCAATTAAATGAAAGCAGTCTTGATACGGAACGCGCAACAGAAAACCCCTAAGCAGCGAGATCGGATGCGTCTTGGTAGGACGCCATAGGACGGGTAGCGCCCGCGACCGTGGTCACCAGATCGCGAACGCGGGAGAACGTGGCAGTGACCACCTCGTTGGCACGGCTGTAGTCGACATCGCGCTCGTAGAGCGAAACAAGCGCACGGCCCATGCCATAGGTGCCCGCGGCAGCAGTGAGCGCCTTAACGGCAAACCCAATATGCGGCGTCTGCTTGACGAGCGCGCGGGTGACCGCGCGGATCACAAGACCGCCGGCAAGCACGCCCGCGACCTCGTAGCCGCGCTCAGGCTTAATGCCGCGTCCAAAGACGGCAGCGAGCTCAAAGAGCATGCCCACCTGCGCCAGCGCCATAACGGGATAATCGGCGCCCGGCAAAAACACCAGCGCACCGGTCGCCATATTGGTGAGCGCGCACGAGGTGATGATACGATTAGCTGCCGCGATGCGCATAAAGGCAAAGTTCGCCGCAAAAGCCGTTTCCTTGTCGGTGCGATCGAGAATCCAGCGGGCAAGCGTCTCGAGCAGATACGTCTTATCGGTTGCCGCCACCACGCCGAGCATGGGCGTGGACTCCTCGATAAACGGCACCTCCACAGCAGACTCGGCAAGCACGCACACGGGCGCGCCGGCGATCACGAGCTCCTGCACGGCACTCTCCAGGCGGTCGGAACCACACGAGAGCACCAGTACCACATCGGTATCGGTCTTTGGAGCAATTCGCTCCTCCCCCAGACGCTCGACGCGCACAATGCCCGAGGTCGTCTGCGGCACAAAGGCGTCACGCACCGTCTCAGCAAGAAAGCGCGAGGCGGACGAATCCAGATAGACCGAGACGCGCACCGGCGTATCGGAATCCTTCTTAACGGACGCGCCCATCTTAAAAGCGCGGGTCAGCTTATCTACGGGAATTTTCATAGCAAACCCCTCCAGCGGTTACGCGGCGCCCGAACGATGCCGCCATATGGATTGTACGATACCCACCGTCAGCAGCTGAATCATCATCGAAGACGAACCGAAGCTAATAAACGGTAGCGGAATACCGGTAATCGGCATCATGCCGATGCACATGCCGATGTTTTCGAAGGTCTGGAACGCCCACATGCCAACGATGCCCACACACGATAGGCGCAAGAACAGCAACTCACACTTAAAGGCGACGCGAATCGTCGAAAAGATCAGCAGCACGTAGAGGCATAGGAGCAAAAAGGAACCGCAAAAGCCAAAGGTCTCGGACAGGAAGGCGAAGACGAAGTCGGTGTGGAACTCAGGCAGAAAGCCGCCGGCCGACTGCGTCGCATGGCCCAAACCCTTACCAAAGAAGCCGCCCGAGCCAACGGCGATAAGCGACTGCTGCAGGTTGTAGGCATCGTCCGAATCGGCATTATCGGGGTCGATAAAGACCGTCAGGCGGTTCATCTGATACTGCTTGATGAGCACATCGTGGCCGAGCAACGAATCAAAGACCGAATCGAGCGCCAGGACGAGGGCCACCAGGCCCACGAGCAGGGCCAGGGTCGACAGCACCCATTCGCGGCGTGCACCGCTCATGCAGATGACGATGGCGCCCGAGACCAGCACGACCAGGCCCGAGCCCAGGTCGCCCATGGCGACGACGGCCAAAAACGGAATGGACAGCATGCCGCAGAGCTTGACGTAGTCGCGAACGGTATCGATGCGGCCGTTATACTGCGAGCCAAGCGTGGCGATAAAGAAGATGGTGATGAGCTTGGCAAGCTCAACCGGCTGGAATGTCAAGCCGATACCGGGAATCTTGATCCAGCCCGTCATGCCCAGACCGCCCGTATAGGACAGGCCCGGAATCTTGGGCGAGAAGATCACAATAAGGTCAATGACGAGCAGCGCCGTCGAGAAGTTAGAGATGCCGCGCAGATCGGTACGCCAGACGAGCACCGCAAGCACCGCGCCAATGCCAATGCCCAGCAGGTGGCGCGAGAATGAGGCGTCGGCCTTAAACTGTGACGCCGACCAAATAATGATGGCGCCATAGGCAACGAGCGCGACGGTAGCCAGCAGCACACCGATATGCACCTTTTGGCGAAACGTACCGCGCGAGGCCGAAAGTTGCTTGTTGACGCGGTCCAGGCTGCTGCGAGAGCCGGTCTTGGTTGAACGGAACAGATCCGCCGGAGAAAAATCCATCGCAACCTCCTATCGAACCGAAGAATCGCCCGAGGCCGAAGAGGTATCGGGCTCGTCATAAATCGCGCCGAGCACGTCGCGCACGACATGCATCGCGGTATCTGAGCCACCGCCGCCCTGCTCCAGGACAGTAGCGATGACATACTTGGGATCATCGGCCGGCGCATAGGCGCAGAACCACGCGTATTCGTCCTCGCCGCTTTTCTCGCCCGTGCCCGACTTGCCGTATACCTGCGGCGTCAGGGTGCCAAAGTGAGCCGCCAGGGACGTCGATGCCGTGTAAATCACGTCGTGCATGCCGTTGCGAACAAGAGCCAAATCCGAATCGCTGTTGATCTTGGCCTCCAAGCGCTTCTTCTTGCCTTTGCCGTTGTACTTATAGGCATCGCCGTCGCCATCGCGCGACACGGCAGACAAAAACACGTGAGGCACGTACTGCTTACCGCCGTTGGCAAGGCCCATGTAGGCGCATGCCATCTGCAGAGGCGTCACCAAAATGTCGCCCTGGCCGATGGCAATGTTGGTCATATCGCCGGCATTCCACTTGCGGTCCTCGGCAGAGGCGTCGGTAAAGTACGACTCTTTCCACTCGGCATCGGGAATACGGCCCGCGCCCTCACTCGGCAAATCGATACCGCAGGTCTTGCCTAGGCCCCAGCGACGAAAGACCTCCTGCAGGCCCTCGGAATGTTGCTCGTCATAAAAGAACGCCTTGCCCATATCGTAGAAGACGGGGTCGCACGAGTTGGCAATACCCGACTGCAGCGTCATGGTGCCGTGTCCAGACGTCAGCCAGCAGCGCTTGCCCCAAGCCTTGCCCAAGCCCGTCCAATAGCCCGTGCAGTTGGTTGTCTGCGTTGAAGTGTAGGTTCCAAACTCAAGACCGGCCAGTGCCGAGAGCGGCTTGATGGTCGAGGCCGACATGTACTGTCCGCTAATGGCGCGGTTGAGCAGCGGGTGCGAACCCTTGTCATCATTGAGCTCGGTCCACACGTCATTTGAGACGCCGCCGATAAAGACGGACGGATCGAACTTGGGCTCGCTCGCCATGCCCAGGATCTCGCCGTTGTTGGGATCGAGACACACCACAGCGCCGTTGCCGGCATTGCTGTAGCCAGTGGTCTTGGCAAGCTCGATGCGCTCGCCAGCGCCGTCTCACAGGCCTGTTGGATCTTGAGGTCGAGCGTGAGCTTAATGTCGGAGCCGGCCTTGGCGGGCACGGCGCCGGCCTGACCGGTCACATTGCCCGAGGCATCGACCTTGACGGTCTGCTCGCCACGAATACCCTGCAGCAGGTTTTCGTAGTAGCTCTCAACACCCGCCTGGCCCACGATATCGCCCGACTGGTACGTAATCCGGCCAGCAGAAGCATCATCGTCGCCAGAGGTTTTCTTATTCTGGGCCTCAAGCTGCTCGGAGGTAATGGTGCCGGTATAGCCCAAAATGTGACAGGCCGTCTCGCCGTACGGGTACTGGCGCTCGGTACGCTCGGCAATCTTGACGCCCGGGAACTCGCCGGCGTGCTCCTTGATATAGGCAACCGTGGAGCGACGGACGTCCGTCGCGATGGTATGCAGGCTCTGGGCGCCCTCGGAATTGTCCTGAATATTGCGCAGAACCGCCACGTAGGGCATACCGAGCACGTTGGCAAGATGGCGAACCAGAACCTCATCCTCGGCAAGGTCGCGGTAGGCCACGACAGCAAGTGAGGGACGGTTCTGGACAAGTGCCACGCCATTACGGTCGAGGATGCGGCCGCGCACAGCGGGTGTGGTAACGGTGCGCGTCTGATTACTATTAGCCTGCTTTTCATAATAGTCCGACGAGACCATCTGCATGCCCCACAGCTTGACGGCAAGCGCCGCGAACATCGCGCCCACACCCGTGGTGAGGATGGAGAAGCGGCCCTTAAAGGCGGTCGCCGCGGTATTGCCCTCGCCCTCGGTGGCGCGCGGGGCCGTTCCATGCTGCGTATCGTAGGTAAAACGGGAATCGCCGCGACGCATGATGACCAGCGCGACCACGATGGCCACAACCAGCACGATACCGGCGATAATAACCGTCATCTGGGAAGACATCTACGGGCCTCCCCTATTTGAGCTTACGGGTCTTGGGCTTAAAGCGCATGCCCGTCTGGCGTCCGCCACGTGCGGAGAATCCATAACCGGACTGCGGCACGACGCCGGACATCAAAAACGGAATGGCAACCAGACCCGTCAGGATCGAAGACGGCAGCGCATGGCCGAAGAGCGCCACGACAAAGCTCGTCTCCAAACCCATAAACAGCAAGATGATGCTGTAGATCACATTAATGACAAGCGCGAAGGCACCCACAGTGATGCCGCGCGCGCTCGGGGTACCGCCCGTCTGACCGGCGGCGCTATGCACCAGGGCAAAAGAACCCACGGTCAGCAGGAGCGACATAACGCCCACCGGCACGGCAGCGGAAAGGTCATAGAACAAGCCGCTGCAAAAACCGCACACGACGGCACGGGTCGGGTCGCCCGAGAACACGCTTAGGCACACCAGGATAATCATAAAGTTGACGCGACCGCCCGCAATGGAGATCTGCGGTGCCAGGCCTGCCTGCAGCAGCACGCACACAATGGCGGCGATTACAAACGTGCGGGAGCTCATCCCCTGCTCGTGTAGATCCATGGACATGCCCCCTATTCGCTCGAGCCGGAATCGGTCGTCTCGGACGTGTCGGAACTGTCATCCGGGCTCTCGTCCTTCGTCTTGGTCGCAGCATCGCGCGACGTTCCCTGCGGCGTGCTGTTGGCCGTGTTCACGTCCTCATCCGAGGCCGACTGTTCGTCGGTCAGCGAGGTAATGACCAGCACTTCCTCGTTGTTCTCGGCCGTCGTCTGGGCGCGCACCACAATGGTGTAGTACACGTCGTTAGCCGATTTCTCAACAGACGAGACGGTGCCGAGCGGTAGACCCTTGGGGAACACACCGCCAATGCCCGAGGTCACGATGATGTCGCCAACCTTAACGTCGGAATCGACGCTCACGTACTCAAGACGCAGCGTGCCGTCAGCCTGACCCTGCAGCATGCCCTGGGCGCGCGTGTCCTGCACCATAGCGGACACGCCCGAGTTCTCATCGCCAATCAGGCGCACGGTGGACGTCTTGGCCGAGACCTCGATAATCTGGCCTATGACACCGGCAGAACTCGTCACAGGCATGTTGATGGTAAGACCGTCGGCAGAACCCTTATCGATGGTGACGGTCGAGGTCCAGGCATCGCCCGAAGCGCCGACGATACGAGCTGCGGTTGATTTGAGGTTGTAGGTCGACTGCAGGCCGACCAGCCCCTCCAGTCGCTCGGCGGTCTTTTGAGCCTCGGAGAGCTCGGCAACCTTAGAGGTCAGTTCCTCGTTTTGCTTCTTAAGCTCGTCAAGCGTGTCCTGCGACGCCGTAAGGTTAGAGAACACGTTACCGATCGCATTGAAGGGAGCCGCCACAGCCGAGCCCACAAAGCGCACCGGCGAGGTAATCGTCGTCACGCCCGAGCGCACGGCATGAATCGGTCCTGCCTCGCCCTCGCGGATGTAAAACGTGAGCAGCAACACCGAAATCAGGCTGAAAACAATCAACGGGCGCATACCCGTTGATTGTCGCTTGGTATTCAGATTTGTGGAGAAACCCGAAGATCGTGCCAAATGGAATCCACCTTTTGGAAATTAAGCATTGGTCTGGACGAAGCCGCCATCAAACGCATTGGCCTCGAGCACGCGGGCACAGCCGTTAACAACGTTATCGAGCGCCGTGGGGCTGACGTTGACCGAAACGCCGGTCTCATCGCGCAGGCGCACATCGAGACCGCGCAGCAGCGCGCCGCCACCGGTCAGCAAAATGCCATAGTACATAAGGTCCGAGGCAAGATCGGGAGGCGTAGCGTCGAGTGCGTCCTTGACGGCCTTGGCCATCTCGTCGAGCGGCTTGTTGAGTGCGCGACGAATCTCCTCGCTCTCGATGCGCACGGTCTTGGGCAGACCGGTGATCACGTCGCGGCCGTTGACCTCGACGTCGAGCTCATCCTTGAGCGGCACGGCGGAGCCGACCTTGATCTTGATGTCCTCTGCCGTACGCTCGCCGATGGCCAGGTTGTAGGCATCACGAACGTGCGTGAGGATGGCCTGATCGAACTCGTCGCCGGCAATACGGATGGACTGCGAGACGACGATGCCGCCCATAGCGATAACGGCAACCTCGGTGGTACCGCCACCGATGTCGATGACCATGGAGCCGGTGGGTTCCTCGACGGGCAGGTCGGCGCCGATGGCAGCCGCCATGGGCTCTTCGATCAGATAGGCCTGGCGGGCACCGGCCTGGATCGTGGCCTCAAAGACAGCGCGCTTCTCGACCGACGTGACACCGGAGGGAACGCAGACGACAACACGCGGACGCGGAGTCCACGGATAGCGCTTCTCGGACGCCTTGTCGATAAAGTAGCGAAGCATGGCCTCGGTAACATCGAAGTCGGCGATGACGCCGTCCTTCAGGGGACGAACGGCCACGATGTTGCCGGGCGTACGGCCGAGCATGCGCTTTGCCTCGATACCGACCGCCAAGATGCGCTCGTCGTTCTTGTCGATGGCGACAACAGAGGGCTCGCGAATGACGATGCCCTTGCCGCGCACGGAGACAAGCGTATTGGCGGTGCCGAGGTCGATGGCAAGATCGCCCGCATAGCTACCGAAGAACATATCCATCAAAGAAAACAACGCAACTCCTGATGTGTTGGATGATTGCTGGAAAACTACTAGCTCATCATACTAGCGCAAGCCCGGCGCCTCACTTGCGGTGAAGCGCCGGGCAAAGCTAAATCCCATAAGGTCACTACTGGTTGTCAGCAGCCGAGAAATCCATATCAAGCGAAGAAACGGCCCAGCCGATATGGTTGTCGGAGCGCACGAATTTGACGGTGTACTCCTGCTCGCCGCCCTTGGACAGCGATGCCTTCACCTTGGCGGTCGTCTCGGTCATGGACTGATCCATGCCCTCGACGGACACGGTGGCACCCTGCGGAATCGAGGAGATGATCATCGACTTAGCGTCCTCGGACAGGCTCGAGGCCAGGCAAGACTCGGCCTTTGCGGCGTCACCGTCGCCGGCAGCCTGGAACAGATCGGTAACGACAGACTCCTGAGACGGGAAGCCAAAGCCGCGCGTGTAGGCAAAGCCCAGACCGCCCGCGGCGATCAAAATAAGCAGAAGCAGCACGATGAAGACTTTAAGACCCGTATGGCGATGGCGACGACGGACCTTGGCCTGCTTACGATCCTGACGGTCCTGCTGGACCATCTCGGACTCGGACAGCGTAAAGAAGCCGGTGTCCGAGGGATCGGGCATAAACTGACCGGTCGCGCCCATAGGATCGAGAGGATCGACGGCAGGAGCGTCCATCGCGGGCGCCGGAGCCGTGGCCATAGCCGTCTGGGCAGACAGCGCGGCAAGCGAATCGTGCACGCGGGCAAGCTCATCGGCCTGCTCGGAGGTGAGCTGGTAGATGCCATCGGCAGTAGCGGCGTTAAAGGCATCGAGTGCGTCGGAGGGGCGGCCGGCGGCAGAAAGCGCCTGACCCATGCCGGCGTTGAGCGCACGCGTGTCGTCGCGGGGGCCGGCAAAGTCGATAGCCGTGCGGTAAGTCTCCACGGCATCCGCCGGACGGCCGAGCTTAATGAAGCAACGACCGAGCTCGCCGAGTGCGGCGGCAGGAGCCGGATTGGCGCCATCGATGGCAGCCTGACGGAAGGCGGTTCCCGCGTTGGCATAGTCGCCCGACTGGAACAGCGCATTGCCCAGGCCCAGATAGGCCTTGAACGGCGTGGCATAGGAAGCATCCTGCGTAGCAGCAGAGAACGCCTGAGCGGCCGTCGTGTAGTCGCCCACGGCGGCAAGCGCCTTGCCGCGGTTGGTGAGCAGCGCGCCGCGCTTGCCGTAGGTGCCGTCGTTGAGGGCGGCGGCATAGGCCTCGGCGGCCTCGGCATACATGCCCAGGTGCATCAAGGCGTTGCCACGAAGGTGATCGGCCTCGCCCATAATCTCATCGGGAGTCTTTGCCGCCCCAAGCATCTGGGCTGCAGCGGAAAAATCACCCGCGCGGTAAGCGGCGCGGCCCTGTTGGATCAGCTGGCTATTCAAGGAAGTCCCCTTTACTCGTGAACGATCTCGACATGGACGATCTCGTCGCCGGCACGCAGCTGCGAAATCACATCGAGACCCTCGACCGTGGTACCAAAGACGGTGTAACCGGAATCGAGGTTATGCTGGGCACCCAGGCAGAAGTAGAACTGCGAACCCGCGGAATCGGGGTCCATGGAGCGTGCCATGGCAAGGGCGCCATCGACATGGCTGTTGCGCGGATTGGTGGCAAACTCGCCCTTGATGCAGTAGCCGGGGCCACCGGTACCGGGCATGCCGTCGGGGCCCTCAAGACCGGCGGCGACGTCGGCGCCGGACATGTCGCGGGTATTGGGGTCGCCACCTTGGATAACAAAACCGGGCACATAGCGATGGAACTTAAGGCCATCATAGAAACCCATCGTGGAAAGCTCGCAGAAGTTCGCGACATGAATGGGAGCGCCCTCGCCGTCAAACTTGACCTTGATGGTACCCTTCGACGTCTCGATTACGGCGCACTCGTCGCCGACAAGCTGATACTCGGGCGTGTAGAGCTCTTTCTTAAAACCAAACATGTGGTTCCTTCCTCGTGCGTTTAAAGCATATTTGTACGAATTGTAGCAATAAGCACGGGCTTACATCAATTGCGCACGTAGGTTATGCCGACTATGGCGAACTATTTTTAGGAACGCTGCTGCGGCTTCCAGGAACCCACATTGGCGTCGTACTGGTTCAGCGCGCTGTTGCCGCCCTGCGCGATGGGCGCCAGGATCTCGCTTTGGTGGGAACTCATCGACTCGCCATCGGGAATGGCCAGCGAGATATCCCAGCTCTGGCAGATCACGTCGACGCGCTCATACATCCACTCGGCAAGCTGCTTTAAGTGGGCGATGTCATCCGCATAGACCGTATCGTCCTGTACTTTCAGGTTGTTAAGCTCATCTTGCGTCTTTTTTATCTGATCACGCAGGGCGTAGGCACTCTGCGACAGCTCCTGACGGGTGGACAGCGGCGTTCGGAGATAGCCGTTGTTAAAGGAATCGATGACCTCGCCGATCTGATCCTCGTCAGCATAGGACACGATGGTCTGATACAGACCGTCGAGCCTGGTATAGAGCTGATCATCGGTGAGCACGGTTTCTTCCTGGACCACCTCGGCAGAATCGTCCTGCTTGGTATCGTCCTCAGTGGCCTCGCCCTTTTGACGCGTGGGGAAGGTCGTCTGCGCGGCCTGGCCAAACTGGTCGTAGAAGCCAGGCATGACACCCATAGGATCGGCCGTCACGAACCAATAGGCACCGCCGCAAACGACGGCAAGGACCGCGATGATAATGAGCGGCTTGGGGATATGACGCTTGTGCTTGTGATAGGCGTCCTCGTCGGGATGCACCTTGCGCTTGGGTTTTTGAGCATCGTCATGCAGGGAAACGGGCGTGGGAATATCGACCTTGGGGATACCGAAATCCTTATCGAAAGCTGGCAGCACGCAGGTCTCATTGGGGTCGGCGGCGTCCGAAAGCACCGCAGCGGCAGAGGCCGGCGCATGCGGCACCTCGGTATCGATCTGCTCTTGCGTTAGGCGCGGAAAGCCCGCCGTGCGGCCCGCTGCCAGGTCGGATGCGGCCGCGTCCTCGGAGAGAATACCCGGAGCGGGGCGTCCGCATTTGGGGCACGTACGATCATGCGGAGAAAGACGGGCACCGCAGCCCTCACAGAACACGAACTCGGTGTGCTCGGGACCATCGCCCGGACCCACATAGGCGTTGCAGTAGGGGCAGAACGAGGCGCCGTCCTCGATGGTCTTAAGGCAATGCGGACAGATCACGGCATCCTCTTTTCGAAGCAATTCAAACAATCGAGGTTAGAGCATAACATCGCCAAGGCCCCACAGGAGCAAGGCACCAATTCAACATCGCCAGGGCGCGTAGTTACTTCTTCTTTTTGCTCGGCATCGAGACTTTGATGCCTTGGGCGGACTTGGTTACGCGGGAGCGCTTGACTCCGGTACTCTTCTTTTTCTTGGGCTGGGCCTGGGCCACGCCCTCGAGTGCGCGGGCCTCGGCCTCACGAACGGTGCGAGCTTCGCGGCGCTGCGCCATGTCGGCGGCGACGCGCTTGGCAAAACGCTCGGCCGTCGAACCCGTCGAGCTCACCTTGCCGCCACCGCGACCCAAGCGGACGCGCACACCGCGGCCAAAACCAGTTGCGGCATGACGACGACGCGGCTTGAGCGAATCCATCATCGTGGCGAGCTTAAAGAACACCGAGCAGGTGATGACCACGATGACAGCCAAGATAACCATCTGGCCCATCGACAGGTTGGCAATAGACAGCAGCTTCGGGAATCCGATAACGCCCGTCAGGATGCCGGCAACTACAAACACAAAGAGCGCCACACGTAAGGGCGTGAGGGGCTGCGAGATACGCCAGATCAGGCTGACACTCGCCGCGCACGACGTAAGTAGGCACATCGTAGACAGCGTGAGCTGGCTAAAGCCAAACACCCGCGCCACAAAGATATCGAGCGCTGCAGCCAAAATGACCGCAATCGACGCCGGCAGTGCCCGCTTGAGCACGTTCGTCAGGAACGACCCCTTCACGCGAGCATTGTTGGGCTCCAGGCCCAACACAAAGCCCGGCGCGCCAATACAGAAGAAGTTAATGAGCGTCATCTGGATGGGCTCGAAGGGGTACGGCGGCAGCGCGATGCACAGCGCCGCCAAGCCCATCGAGAACAGCGTTTTGGTCAGGAACAGCGCCGCGGAGCGCTGCAGGTTGTTGATGGAGCGACGGCCCTCGGCCACCACGGCGGGCATCGAGGCAAAGTCGTTGTCGACGAGTACGATCTCGGCCACGTTACGCGCGGCGTCGGAGCCAGCCGCCATGGCGACGGAGCAGTCAGCCTCCTTGAGCGCTAGCACATCGTTAACGCCGTCGCCCGTCATGGCCACGGTGTGCTCGCGGCGCTTGAGTGCCTGCACGAGCTCGCGCTTCTGCTGCGGGGTCACACGACCAAAGACATGGTAGCGGTCCACTGCGGCATCGAGCTTGGCCGGCGTATCGAGCGTCGTGGCGTCCACATAAGCGTCAGCCCCCGGCACGCCCACCACGCGCGCAATCGACGACACCGTACGCGGGTCGTCGCCACTGATCACGTTGAGGGTCACGCCCTGCTCGTTAAAGTACCCGATGCTCTCGGCGGCCGAGGTGCGGATCTCGTCGCGAATGGTCACAAAGCCCACGGGCTCGGCCTCGCCCACCATATCGCCATCGGGCGTAAAGCCGTCCACGCAGGCCACCACAAGCACGCGGCAGGTGTCGGCAAGTTCGGCGACACGGTTCTCGACCTGGGCAAACGCACGATCAGAGAGCACAAACTGCGCCGCACCCATCACATATGAGCCCTGTGCAAACGACGCGCCGCTCCACTTTTTGGAAGACGAGAACGGAATGACCGACAGCGGCTCAGACACCTCGACCGGACGGTCGGCGTAATAGTTGAGCAGCGCCTGACAGGTCTCGTTGGCATCGGCCGAGGTCGCACGTGCGACGTTAGCCAGCGCAAAATCGAGCACCGTGGTATCGACGGGAACGGCGGCGTCGCCCTCCCCCGCACCCATACCCTCGACCAGCAGCGGATAGGTACCCTCGACCTCCATGCGGCCCGACGTGATGGTGCCCGTCTTGTCCAGGCACAGCACGTCGACACGCGCGAGCGTCTCAATGCAGTAGAGCTGCTGCGCGAGTACCTTGCGGCGGGCCAGGCGCACCGTGGCGATGGCGAGCACCGACGAGGTCAGCAGCACCAGGCCTTGCGGGATCATGCCCAGCAGGGCGCCCACCGTGGACAGCAGCGCCGACGAAGGCACATGACCAGCCAACAGCTCGGAGAAGCACCACGAAAGCGCGCTATTGCCTGGGGTTCCCGCGGCATCCCACAGCTCGCTCACGCTCGAGGCAAACAACGCCAAACCGAGCGGAATCATGATGATGCTCGCAAAGCGCACGATGGCGTTAAGCGCGTTCATGATCTCGGAATTGACCTTTTTGACGTACTTGGCCTCGTTATTAATTTTGGCCACGTAGTTGTCGGCGCCGACATGAATCACGCGGGCGCGCAGCAGGCCCGAGTCGATAAAACTGCCGCTCATGAGCTCGGAACCGGGCTGTTTCTTAATAAGGTCGCTCTCGCCCGTCAGCAGGCTCTCGTTCACGAGCGCCTCGCCCGAAACCACCACGGCGTCAGCGGGAATCTGGTCGCCACGCCCCAGGCGGATGATGTCGTCGAGCACGATCTGATCCAGGTCGAGCTCCACCTCGGCACCGTCGCGCACCGCGATGGCCTTCTTGGAGGTCAGCAGCGTGAGCTTATCGACCATCTTCTTGGAACGCATGGACTGAATGACGCCAATAGCGGTATTGAGGAACACCACGAACAGGAACGTCAGATTCTTAAACGAACCGGTCAAAATGACCAGGAACGCCAAGATCACGTTGATCAAATTGAACAGCGTGCAGAGGTTCTCGATGATGAGCTCTTTGACCGACTTGGTCTTGAGCTCCATGTTGCGGTTGATCTTACCGGCGGCGATGCGCTCCTCGACCTCGGCGGTCGAGAGTCCGCGCTCGATATCCGTTGCTGCCATACCACGTCCCATCACGTCGCGTCAGTATAAGAAAAACCGCCCGGACCATGCGAGGTTCGGACGGTCTTACGTTCGATGGTGCCCCATGTTGGATTCGAACCAACGGCCTTCTGCTCCGGAGGCAGACGCTCTAATCCCCTGAGCTAATAGGGCCAACGGTTGGCATTATACCCAAGTGCACCACGGGCTATCAAAATAAAAGAAAAAGCTTTGCAATTCCGGGGAAGACGCGGCGCAACGGCACACTTTAGAAGGCAAAAGCGAATCAGATAGTATAAACTCTCATGCACCATATATACACGGCTCGCGATGCGGGCCGTTTTTGCAAGGGTTATCCATCGAGGTGAGAGGCACACCATGATTGCAATTTTAAAGCAGAGCGCCAGCGACGAGGCCGTCAGCCATATCGTCAGCTGGATTGAGAAAAAGGGCCTGAAAACCGACGTCTCGCGCGGCGAGAACGAGACGATCATCGGCCTGGTGGGCGATACGACCAAGATCGATCCGTTCCTGCTCGAGTCCATGGACGTCGTCGAGCGCGTGCAGCGCGTCTCCGAGCCGTTCAAGCGCGCCAACCGCAAGTTCCACCCCGAGGACTCCGTCATCGACTGCGGCCACGGCGTCAAGATCGGCGGCGACCAGTTCCAGGTCATCGCCGGCCCGTGCTCCGTCGAGGGCGAGAACCTCATCCGCATCGCCCGCCGCGTGAAGGCCGCCGGCGCCACGATGTTGCGCGGCGGCGCCTACAAGCCCCGCACCTCCCCGTACGCCTACCAGGGCATGGGTCCCGCCGGCCTGGACCTGCTGTGCGAGGCGTCTGCCGAGCTCGACATGCCGATCGTCACCGAGATCATGGACCCGCGCGACGTGCAGGTCTTCCTGGACAAGAAGATCGACGTCATGCAGATCGGCGCCCGCAACGCCCAGAACTTCCCTCTGCTCAAAGAGGTCGGCAAGACCAAGACTCCGATCTTGCTTAAGCGCGGCATGTCCGGCACCGTCGACGAGCTGCTTATGGCAGCCGAGTACATCATGAGCGAGGGCAACGACAACGTCATCCTGTGCGAGCGCGGCATCCGCACCTTCGAGACCCGCACCCGCAACACCTTCGACCTCAACGCCGTGCCGGTGCTGCACCATCTGTCGCACCTGCCCGTCGTTGCCGACCCCAGCCACGCCACCGGTTACACCCGCTATGTTGAGCCCATGGCGCTCGCCGCGACTGCCTGCGGAGCCAACGGTCTGGAGATCGAGGTTCACGACGACCCAAGCCACGCTTGGTCCGACGGCGCTCAGGCCCTCACCCCCGACCAGTTCGACGACACCATGCGCCGCATCCGCGCCATCCGCGAGGTCGTCTGCCAAGAGACCGTTCAGGAGTAGCCCATGGGTACGGTGAGAAACGCACGCGTTAACCAGGGTGGCCCCAAGTGCGCCGGCATCGTGGGCCTGGGCCTCATCGGCGGCAGCTTTGCCCGCGGCTATGCGCAGGCGGGCGTCCGCGTGCTGGCCTGGGACCCCGATGACGACGTGATGACGGCCGCCAGCATGGGCACCGTTGCCGGCGAGCTCAACGACGAGACGCTCGGCGAGTGCGACATCATCGTCCTGGCATGTTATCCCGAGGCCTGCATCGAGTGGCTCGAGGCGCACGCCCAGGCACTCGCCGACGCCACTGACACCGAGGCCATCATGGGCCCCGTGGTGATCGACACCGTGGGCGTCAAGGGCATCGTGTGCGAGCGCGCCTTTGAGCTTGCCCGCGAGCACGGTTTTTACTTTGTGGGCGCGCACCCCATGGCGGGCACGCAGTTCTCGGGCTACGCGCATTCCCGCGCCGACCTGTTCCAGGGCGCACCGCTCGTGCTTGTGCCGCCTGCGGTGGACGATGCGCTTAAGCTGGAGCTTTTGGGCCAGGTGCGCGAGATGGTACGCCCCCTGGGCTTTGGCAAGTTCAGCGTAACGAGCGCCGCCGAGCACGACCGCGTCATCGCCTTTACGAGCCAGCTCGCGCACGTCGTCTCCAACGCCTATGTTAAGAGCCCGACCGCTCAGGTCCACCACGGCTTTTCGGCCGGCAGCTACCACGACCTCACCCGCGTGGCGCACCTCAATCCGCAGATGTGGTCCGAGCTCATGATCGACGACGCCGATGCGCTCGCCTTCGAGATCGACCATCTGATTGAATCGCTCGGCGCCTACAGCCGCGCCCTTAAGGACCGCGACCAGCGCTATCTGGAGAATCTCCTTGCCGAGGGCGACCGCATTAAGCGCGCGCTCGACGACGAGGCCTCCCACTAGACCACCTATCACGCCAGGTCGAAAGGACCGAAGCTTATGGCGATTACCATCGATATCGACACCGCACGCCCCTACCAGGTACATGTGGGCACGTTTTTGCTGGAGCAGGCAGGCCCGCTCGTACGCGCCACCGCCGGCGGATCACGCGCCGTCATCGTGACGGACACCAACGTAGGCCCCCTCTACCAGATGCCCGTTAAGCAGAGCCTCGAATCCGCAGGCTACGAGGTGAGCATCTGCACCTTCGAGGCCGGCGAGGCTCACAAGCGCGCCGAGACCTACGTCGCCATTTTGGAGTTTGTGGCCGAGCACGAGCTTTCGCGCTCCGACGTGATCGTGGCGCTCGGCGGCGGCGTCGTGGGCGACGTGGCGGGCTTTGTGGCCGCCACCTACATGCGCGGCTGCAAGTTTGTGCAGATTCCCACAAGCCTGCTCGCCATGGTGGATTCGTCGGTCGGCGGCAAAACGGCCATCGACCTAGCAGCCGGCAAGAACCTGGCCGGAGCCTTTTGGCAGCCGAGCGTGGTCATCGCCGACGTGGGGTGCCTGGCAACCCTCACGCCCGAGCAGTTCGCCGACGGCTGCGGCGAGGTCGTCAAGCATGCCGTAATCGCCGATCCGGAACTCTTCGCCGAGCTCGAGAAGACCCCGCTCACGCTGGAACTGCTTAACCAGGACGTGGCCCGCGTGGCACTCATCATCGCCCGCAATATCGACATCAAGCGCGCCGTGGTCGTTGCCGACGAGCGCGAAACCAATCAGCGCAAGCTCCTCAACTTTGGCCACAGCGCCGGGCACGCCGTCGAAGCCTGCGAGCACTTTGAGCTCGGCCACGGCAACTGCGTGTCGATCGGCATGGGCATCATCACGCGTGCCGCAGCCCTGCATGGCATCTGCGATGCCAATCTGCCCGATCGTATTGAGGAGCTCTGCGCCCGCCACGGCCTCAAGACCCGCTGCGAGCTTTCGGCCGATGCCGTCTTTGCCGAGGCGCTCCACGACAAAAAGCGCGCGGGCGACACCATCGACCTGGTAATTCCGCACGACATTGGCCGTTGCAGCATCGACCGCACGCCGCTTTCCACCTTCCACGATTTGATTGCCGAAGGCCTCGGACAGAAGGGAGACGCATCCGCATGCTAGCCCGCATCACCCCGTCCCCGCTCAAGGGCACTGTTCCCGCCATCGCGTCCAAATCGATGGCACATCGCCTCATCATCTGCGCCGCACTCGCCAACGGCGAGACGCATGTTGCCTGCAACACGACCTGCGCCGATATAGAGGCCACGGTGCGCTGCCTCACGGCGCTCGGTGCCCGCATCGAGACCGTCGAGGACGGCTTCCAGGTCCACCCCACCATGAAGAGTATTGAATTTGGCCTGCTCAAGGCCCTTGCCGGCGGCACGCTCGACTGCGGTGAGAGTGGCTCCACGCTGCGCTTCATGCTGCCTGTCGCCTGTGCGCTGGGCGCGGAGGCCACCTTCGTGGGCCAGGGCCGCCTGGGCGCCCGCCCGCTCTCACCGCTCTCGGACGAGATCATTGCCGCCGGTTGCGACCTGCAGGGCCTGGGCGGTTTTCCGCTCAAGACGAGCGGCCGCATGCGCCCGGGCACCTTTATGCTTCCGGGCAACGTGAGCTCGCAGTACATCTCGGGCCTGCTGCTGGCAGCCCCGCTGCTGGCCCAGCCCTCCTGCGTGCAGGTAACCGGCCTCATCGAGAGCCGCCCCTACATCAACCTGACGATACAGGCCATGAAGGCCTTTGGCGTCGAGGTCAACGTCGAGCGCATTCCGGCCAAGGACGGCCAGCCCGAGGTCACGAACTTCCGCGTGAGCAGTGGCTCGTACCGCACGCCCGGCAGCGTGGCCGTCGAGGGCGACTGGTCCAACGCCGCCTTTTGGCTGTGCGCCGGCGCCATCGGTACCGACCCAATCACCGTCGAGGGCGTGTCGCTAAGCTCCGCACAGGGCGACCGTAACGTGCTTGCCGCGCTTTCGCGCTTTGGCGCCCGCATCGTGCGCTCCACCAACGCCGCCACCGTGCAGTCCGACAAGCTCGCCGGCTTTGAGATGAGTGCCCACGACATTCCGGACCTGGTGCCCGTCATCTCGGCCGTGGCCTCGCTGGCACAGGGCCGCACCTTTATCCGCGATTGTGCCCGTCTGCGCATCAAGGAATCCGACCGCTTGGTCACCACCACCCGCGAGCTCACCGCGCTGGGCGCGCAGGTGCGCATTGCCGGCGACGACCTCATCATCAAGGGCGTCGACGCCTTTACCGGCGGCGAGGTCGATTCGCACAACGACCATCGCATCGCCATGATGGCCGCTATCGCCGCGAGCCGCGCCACCGGCGAGGTCGTGATCCACGGTGCCGAGGCCGTCAACAAGTCCTATCCCGATTTCTTCGACCACTACCGCCTGCTGGGCGGCAAGGTCACACTCGAGGAGGAATAGCATGTCCTCGACCTTTGGCAACGTCTTGCACTTAAGCATCTTCGGCCAGTCGCACTCCCCCGCCATCGGCTGCTCCCTCGATGGCATCCCGGCGGGCATCGCTGTTGACCAGGAGCGGCTGCAGGCCTTCCTTGACCGTCGTGCCCCCGGTCGCGACGAGACCGCGACCAAACGCCGCGAGGCCGACGCCGCCCACATCATCGCCGGTGTGGTCGATGGACATACCACGGGAGCACCCATCGCCGCGATTATCGAGAACACCAACACGCGTTCAAAGGACTATTCCGAGCTGCGCCGCAAGCCCCGCCCCGGACACGCGGATTTTCCGGCGCGCGTGAAGTATCACAACATGCACGATGTCGCTGGTGGCGGGCATTTCTCCGGCCGCCTGACGGCACCCCTGTGTATCGCCGGCGGCATTGCGCTGCAGGCACTCGAGGCCCGCGGCATTAACGTGATGGCGCACGTCGCGCAGATCGGCGGCATCTCCGACCTGCCGATGGACGATATGGTCTATCGCGAGGCCGACCGCAAGGCGATCCTAACGAACGATCTTCCTTGCATTGACGCCGCCGCAGCCGGCCGCATGCGTGAGGAGATCCTAGCCGCGCGCGACGAACTCGACAGCATCGGCGGCATCGTGGAGTGCGGCATTTACGGGCTTCCCGCAGGCATCGGCGACCCCATGTTCGACGGCATCGAGAACCGCATCGCGCAGATCGCGTTTGGCATTCCCGCCGTAAAGGGCGTGGAGTTTGGCATGGGCTTTGCCGTGGCCGCCATGCGCGGCAGCGAGAACAATGATCCGTATCGCATCGATGCCGAGACCGGCGAGATCGAGGTCGAGTCCAACAACGCCGGCGGCATCCTGGGCGGTATTTCGACCGGCGCGCCCGTCATGTGGCGCATGGCCGTAAAGCCGACGCCCTCCATTGGCCGCGAGCAGCAGACGGTGGACATGGACGCTATGGAAAATGCCGAGCTCTCGGTCCACGGCCGCCACGATCCCTGCATCGTCCCCCGAGCTGTCCCCGTAGCCGAGGCAGCCGCCGCCCTTGCCATCTGGGACGCCCTCCTCGAAGACGCCGCCCAGCGCTAACTACCCACCCCTCAACATCCCCCGACACGTGAAAGGGGTCTCCATGGACCTTGCTGACATCCGCCAGGCCATCGATGGCATCGACACCACGCTCCTCAACAGCTTTGTCGAGCGCATGGACATTGCCACCGAGGTCGCCAAGTCAAAAATCGAGATGGGCAAGGCCGTCTTCGACCCCGCCCGTGAGCGCTCCAAGCTCAACGACCTCGTCAGCCGCGCGCCCGAGCGCTACGAGGCGCAGACCATCACCCTGTTCCGTCTCCTCATGAGCATGAGCAAGGCCGAGCAGCAGCGCTACATCAACGAGCTCAAGGGCATCACGGTCTCGCAAAGGGCACACGCCACGGCCGTAGCCTTCGACACGCCCTTCCCCCAGACTGCCAGCGTCGCCTGCCAGGGCGTCGAGGGCGCTTACAGCCAAATCGCCGCGTGCAAGCTCTTCGACGTGCCCGACATCGCGTTTTTCGAGACCTTCGAGGGCGTCATGCGCGCCGTACGTGACGGCTTCTGCGAGTTTGGCGTGCTGCCCATCGAAAACTCCACCGCGGGTTCCGTCAACGCCGTCTACGACCTGCTCGCCCAGTTCGATTTCCATATCGTGCGCTCGCTGCGCCTCAAGATCGACCATAACCTGCTCGTCAAACCCGGCACCAAGCTCGCAGACGTGCGTGAGGTCTACAGCCACGGCCAGGCTATCGCCCAGTGCGCCGGCTTTATCGAAGCCCGCGACCTGCACGCCACCAAATACCCCAACACGGCCATGTCGGCCGAGATGGTCGCCAGCTCCGAGCGCACCGATGTTGCCGCCATCGCATCGCGCAGCTGCGCGGCACTCTACGGCCTGGAGGTACTGGAGCCCAACATCCAGGACTCGGACAACAACTACACGCGCTTTGTCGTCATCAGCCGCGAGCCACGCGTCTACCCCGGCGCCAACCGCACCTCGCTCATGATTACCACGGCCAACGAGCCGGGCGCACTCTATCGCGTACTCGAGCGCTTCTACGCGCTCAATATCAACCTCATCAAGCTCGAGAGCCGCCCCATCCCCGGGCACGACTTTGAGTTTATGTTCTACTTTGACCTAGACTGCCCCTTTGGCAGCAAGGCCCTCGATGACCTGCTCGATTCCATCGACGACGTGTGTGAGAGCTTCACCTACTTTGGCAGTTACACGGAGGTGCTCTAGATGACCGATACCGCCGCAACCCGCCCCTACGGAGTGCTGGGCCGCGTGCTGGGCCACAGCTACACCCCAACCATCTACAAAGAGCTCGCTGGGCTCGATTACGTGCGATTTGAGCGCAAGCCCGAGGATCTTGAGGCTTTTATGACGGGTAACGAATGGGAAGGCACCAACGTGACCATCCCCTACAAACGCGCCGTCATGGAATACCTGGACGAGCTGAGTCCACTCGCCGAGCGTATGGGAAACGTCAACACCATCACGCGCCTGCCCGACGGCCGCCTACGCGGCGACAACACCGACTACTTCGGTTTTCAGTGCCTTGTCGAGGAGCTGGGCGTAGAGGTTGCCGGCAAGAAGGTCCTCGTGCTCGGTGCCACCGGTGGCGCCGGCACCACGGCGAGCATGGTACTCGGTGACCTGGGCGCCGTCGTCGTACCCGTGGGTCGTACGAGCGAGGTCAATTACGACAACATCGCGCAGCAATCTTATGCGGCACTGCTCGTCAACTGCACACCTGCCGGCATGTTCCCCCACTGCCCCGACGCGCCTTGCACGCTCGAAGGGCTCGATGCGCTCGAAGGCGTTATCGACATTGTCTACAACCCCGCTCGCACGGGACTCATGCTCGAGGCCGAGCGCCGCGGCATCCCCTGCATCGGCGGCCTGCTCATGCTCGTGGCCCAGGCGGCGCAAGCCGTTGAGCGCTACACCGGCCAGGTCACTCCGCGTGAGCGCATTCTGGACGTAACGGAGCGCCTGTCACGCCGCGAACAGAACATCGCGCTGATCGGTATGCCGGGCTCGGGCAAGACCCGCGTGGGCGAGCAGATTGCCCTGCTCACGGGGCGAGAGCACATCGACTTGGATCGCGCCCTCGAGGAGCGCCTGGGCATGCCCTGTGCCGACTTTATCGTCGAGCGCGGCGAGGCGGCCTTCCGCGAGCAGGAGACGGCGGCGCTGGCCGGCATCTCCAAGCGCAGCGGCCTGGTGCTTTCCACGGGCGGCGGCGTGGTCACGCGCGACGAGAACTACCCGCTACTGCACCAGAACAGCCAGATCGTGATGCTCAACCGTAAGCTCGACGAACTCGCCCACAAGGGTCGCCCCATCACCGCCCGCGATGGCATCGACAAGCTGGCCGAACAGCGCATGCCGCGCTACCGCGCCTGGGCCGACTACATCATCGACTCACGCGACTGCGCCGCCAACACCGCGGCTACCGTCCTCGACACCCTCCCACCAGCCCTCTAGCAAAAACCACCACAAAGGGGACAGTGCACCTTTGAGGTGGTTTTCCGTTCCGCCTCACCGCCCGCCCAACCGCAAAGGAAACAACCATGAAAGCACTCGTCATCAACGGACCCAACCTCAACATGCTCGGCATTCGCGAGCCGGGCATCTATGGCAGCGACAACTACGACCGCTTAGTGCAGATCTGCCAGGAAGCGGGCACCGCACAGGGCTTCGACGAGGTCGAGGTTTTCCAGTCCAACCACGAGGGCAGCATCGTTGACAAGATCCAGGAGGCCTACGGCAAGGTCGACGGTATCGTCATCAACCCGGCGGCTTACACGCACACGAGCGTCGCGATCCTCGACGCCCTCAAGGCCGTCGCCATCCCTGCCGTCGAGGTCCACATCAGCGCCGTCGAGACCCGCGAGGACTTCCGCCAGGTAAGCTACGCCCGCCTGGCCTGCTTCGCCACCATCACCGGCGAAGGCCTGAAAGGCTATGCGCATGCACTGGAGCTGCTGAAGGAGCATCTCGAAAAGTAGCCTCGCGGATCAATTCATTAACACCGATTCACGCGAACAAAACTCCAGCGCCGGAAGCAGCGACCTCGCTGCTTCCGGCATTTTGTTACTGGCATATAATCGTTGCAGTCACACTACGTCTGGAGACCCACATGCTGAGCATTCACCTGGGGGATTACCCCGGTTCCATCTACGATACCAAGACCTACTTTAGGAACTCGTACCTGGATTCATGGTTCGAAGATCCCATGGCTGCACAGATGATTAAAGGTGTTGACGGTTCAGAGCTCATCGGCCCCCACAACATCATCAGCAAGCAGCTTGGCTCGATTACGCCACTCGAGCTTTCTGGCGGTGTCAAGACGTTGCTGCTGGTACGCAATCTCCCCGACATGGTATTTAATGCTTCCACCTGCGGAGACAACTGCGCCCGTTGGCTGCTCAAGATTGGCAAAGAGCAAGACGTGCTGGTAACCCTTTATCACATCATGAAATTCCCCTGGAAGCGTTTCGAAATCCGTATTGAAAATGACGGCCGCATCGTCAAGAACATGCAGGAGTTCGTCGGTGCCACCAATGACTTTTTGGATGTTGATGATACGGCCAGAGTGCTGCACTAGGTTCTATGGCCGCAATCGCTGAATGCGTTAGAAAAGTCTTACCAGAATACTTAAAACCCAAATGAAACAGCGGGGGCCAACTTAGTCACACTGCTTTTGTTACGCCTTCTTGATCACGTATGCCAACCCAATATCGCAGGCACAGCGTACGAATGACGCGAAGAGCCACGATACTGGCAGCGTCATAAACAGAGGCATGGTCTGCCAAGGAATAAACCAATCGACCGCATGGATTGCGAAGATGGCGAGGCTAGCCCGCCCGCAAAACACGAGCCCTCGCTCAAAAGCCCCCAAGATCGGCATGCCCTTCATCTTTTCAATCGCCATAGAAACCCAGGCCACGCTGTAACTGCCAGCGAGAGCGGCAATCGAGGCAAGGACGAAGCCGTCCACACGACGGCTCGAGAGCTCAAGCCCGCTCAAAGCCGCAAAAACAAGCCAAACAACACCGGAGCCAATAAACAGCAGCGGCTTGTCCACGCTCGGCTCCAGTCCCCTATGACGCACCGTATAGCCAGCCCACATCAACAGGACGATATAGCAACTCAGATCCAGATCGAGCGGCAGGTAAGCACCCAAAAGGCGAGACACGCTCAAACCGCAGAAGGCAATTACGGTGCAGGCAACACCCTGGCAAACAACCCCAAGCTCGCGTGCGTCAAACAACAGCATCAGAGCATTAAACAGCAACCGTGACGTAAACAGCGCCGCCAGAAACCACGCCATACCAACGGCGGTGACACCAAGCCCAGGCACATCAACGCCAGAGGCAAACGCAATTGTCTCAAGTCCCGCAACCAGCGTACCGCCTGTCAAAGGAGCGCCGCTCATCAAAAAAGTCGGCACATGCCACGCCAGTGCAAGAACCACATACGGCACCAGCAGGCGCGACACCGAACCACTCAGCAGCTCGCGCCACGGCTTCGGCCTAAACGTATACCCGGCAAGAATAAAGAACACCGGCATGTGAAACGAGAAGATCGCGTGCCGCAAGGGAGAGGGATTTGGAAGGTGTGCCCCACAATGACCAGAATAATTGCGATTCCCTTTGCAATATCAATCCAGTCGAGCCTTTTGCTTCCCATTGCGAACCCTTCAAAACCGCAGCACACAAGATGAAAAAAGCCCAGACCACCTAGCGGTCTGGGCTTAATAAACGATGGTGCTCCATGGCGGATTCGAACCGTCGACCTTGGGATTAGAAGTCCCCTGCTCTATCCAACTGAGCTAATGGAGCAAATAACCGCACGCCCAAGCAGGCGCAAGCCTGTCAGGCGCAAGTAATTATAACCTAGTTGAACTGCTCGCGATACGCCTTGCAGACCTCATCGACCGGGCCGTCCATGCGAAGGTCACCCTTCTCAATCCAAACGGCACGCTGGCAGATGCGCTCAACCTGCTCCATGGAGTGCGAAACGAACAGAACCGTCACGTCGCCGCTCTGGATAAAGTGCTGGATACGGTCCTCGCACTTCTGCTGGAAGAACACATCGCCGACGGACAGCGTCTCGTCAACGATCAGAATATCGGGCTCGGTAATCGTCGCGATTGCAAAGGCAATACGCGCCACCATACCCGAGGAGAAGTTCTTGAGCGGCATGTCGACAAAGTTCTGCAGCTCAGCGAACTCAATAATGCCGTCAAAGTTGGCATCGATGAACTCCTTGGTATAGCCGAGCAGGGCGCCGTTCAAATAGATGTTCTCGCGGGCGGTCAGCTCGGGGTCAAAGCCGGCACCAAGCTCAATCAGAGGCGCAATATTACCGTGCACCTTAACGCTGCCCTCGCTAGGCTCAAGCACGCCAGCGATAATCTTGAGCATCGTAGACTTGCCGGAGCCATTGGTGCCGACCAGACCCACGACCTCGCCACGATGAATATCGAACGAGATGTGCTTAAGCGCCCTAAACTCCTCAAAGAACAGTTCGTGCTTGGCAAGCTTGATGAAGTACTCCTTGAGGTTGGTCAGCGACTCGGACGCCATGTTAAAGATCATGGTGACGTCGTCGACCTCGACAGCCAGAGGCTGCTCGCTGTAATCAACAACAGATTCAGTCATCACAGCACTCCTTAAATGTAGAGGATAAATTTGCGCTCGGACTTATGGAACACGATGTAACCAATAACAAGCGCAAGAACCGCCCAAACAACGCACATACCAAACGTCATAAGCGAGGGCGTAGTCTGGAACAGGAAGATATCACGCATAAACTGCAGGTAGTTGTACATGGGGTTCGCATACATCAAGATACGCACGAGATGCGGCATTTGCGCAATATAGTCAGTCGTCCAGAAGATGGGCGTAATATAAGTCCACGCCGTAATGACTACGCTCCACAGATGCATAACGTCGCGAAAAAAGACCGTAAGGGCAGAGAGCATCATGCCCAGGCCCATGCAGAAGCACATAAGCAGCAGCAGGCAAACCGGCAGCAGAATCAGGTGCCAAGAAGGCATAACGCGGAACCACAGCATGACGATGGCGACGGCGACCAGCGAGAAGGCAAAGTTCACCAGCGAGAAAAGCACTTTCTGCACCGGGAAGACCCAGCGGTGCACCTTAACCTTCTTGAGCAGAGGGGCAGCACCCACGATCGACGTTAGGGCCTGGTTCGTGGACTCGGACATGACGGCAAAGGTAACGTTACCCACGATCAAGTACAGCGGGTACATCTCGGGCGTCATTGATCCATTGCGGCCCTGGCCAAAAATCGTCGAGAACACGATGGCCATGACGATCATCATCAGCAGCGGGTTGAGAACCGACCATGCGACACCCAGAACGCTACGGCGATACTTGATCTTAAAATCCTTGGTAACCAGCTGACGAAGGATAAACGCGTCCTTCTCAAATTCGTTCTTAGCAAACGTCGCAGGCAGACTGCGAGTTTCTTGTTGCTTTGTCTGATTCGACACGGATGCAACTCCTTTACTCGTAATCGTTGACAAACGAACAGTATAGACCCGACGGCCATGCAAACGATTCGCGCAACAAAACTGGAGAACTAACCCACATCTTAGGATGCCAAGCCCAAACGGCTATACTTTCAAGAATTGAATGTATAAGGAGCATTGAGTGAATTCTGAATCCATCGCCGTCATCATCCCCTGCTACAACGAAGCCCTCACGATCGGCAAAGTCATCGACGACTTTCACCGCGAGCTTCCGCAAGCGACGGTCTACGTCTATGACAACAACTCGTCGGACGACACCTCGCACATCGCCACCGAACACGGCGCCACGGTCCGCTTTGAGCCCCGTCAGGGAAAGGGCAACGTGTGCCGCCAGATGTTTCGTGATATCGACGCCGATTGCTACCTGATGGTCGACGGAGACGACACCTATCCCGCCGAGGCGGCCAAAGCCCTCTGCGAGCCTATCCTCAACGGCACGGCCGATATGACCGTAGGCGACCGCCTTTCCAACGGCACCTACGCCGAGGAAAACAAGCGTGCTTTCCACGGCTTTGGCAACAATCTGGTCCGCGCCATGATCAAGTGGATCTATGGCTACAGCTTCGATGATGTCATGACCGGCTACCGCGCCATGAGCCGCCCGTTCGTCAAAACCTTCCCTGTGCTTTCCGAGGGCTTCCAAATCGAAACCGAGCTCTCGATCCACGCCGTCGACCACCGCTGGCGCATCAAAGATGTGCCCATCGTGTACCGCGACCGTCCGGAAGGCTCCGAGTCCAAGCTCAATACCGTGAGCGACGGCATTAAAGTCGTCGCGATGATCGGTACGCTGTTCAAGGACTACCGCCCGCTGAAGTTCTTCAGCCTCGTCGCGCTTCTGTTTGCGGTGATCGGCCTCGTCCTGGGCATGCCCATCGTTGTCGAGTATTTCCAGACCGGCCTCGTTCCGCGCTTCCCCACCGCCATACTCGCCGCGTCGTTTATGTTCCTGTGCGGCCTGAGCCTTGCGACCGGATTCATCCTGGATTCTGTAGCAAAGGTCGAAAAAAAGCAGTGGGAGGTCAACGTGTATAGCAAGTACGTCTACGATGACCAGCCCGGCAAGTTCGCCACCAAGACAAGCGAGAGGTAAACCACCATGCCGCTCATCTCCATCGTCGTGCCGTGTTACAACGAGCAGGAATCACTTCCGATCTTTCTCAAAGAGCTCGATGGCGTCGTTCGCATCATGACCCAGCAAGACCCCGGCATCTCCTTTGAGGCAGTCCTCATCGACGATGGCTCGGCAGACAAAACGCTCGCCGTCATGAAGGCAGAAGCCGCGGCGGCGCATCCATACGCCATCCGCTGGCACTCTTTCTCGCGCAACTTTGGCAAGGAGGCGGCACTACTCGCCGGACTCCAGCACGCAAAGGGCGGCTATGTCGCCACCATGGATGCCGACATGCAGGACCCGCCCTCGCTCCTGCCGCAGATGTACGAGATCTTGCAGACCGAAGACTACGACAACGTCGCAACGCGCAGGACCACCCGCGAAGGCGAGCCTCCCATCAGGTCGTTCTGTGCCCGTATGTTCTACAAGATCATCAACCGCATTTCCAAGGCCGACATCGTCGACGGAGCACGCGATTTTAGGCTCATGAAGCGACCTATGGTCAACGCCATCATCTCCCTTGGCGAATACAACCGATTCTCCAAGGGCATTTACGGCTGGGTGGGCTTCAAAACCAAATGGCTCCCCTACGTAAACGTCAACCGCGTGGCCGGCGAGACCAAATGGAGCTTTTGGTCGCTGCTCCTCTATTCCATCGACGGCATCGTTGCGTTTTCCACGGCGCCGCTCTCCCTCGCCGCCCTCACGGGTATCGTCTTCTGTCTCATCGCCATCCTGGGATTTATCGTCATCCTGGTCAAAACGCTTGTTTGGGGCGACCCCGTAGGCGGATGGCCCTCCCTTGCCTGCCTCATAACGCTGTTTGGCGGCATGCAGCTCCTGTGCCTGGGAATCATTGGCGAATACCTGGCAAAAGCCTACTTGGAGGCCAAGCGCCGCCCCATCTATATCATTCGAGAATCCAACGAGGAAACTGATGACACGGCCCAATAACAGCACGCTCAAGAATGTGGCGTTTTACGTTGCCTGCTTCGCATTTTCCGTCGCGTTCTTTGTCGCGCTTTCAGCGGCGGGGCATGTCTACCCCTTTGGCGACAACTCGTTTCTCACCAACGATCTCAAATACCAATACATCGACTTCTTCGCGTGGTTTCGCCGCGTCCTTTTAGGCGAGGCAAGCCTTCGCTATTCCTTCTCGCAAGGACTCGGTATGAACACATGGGGGCTCTATAGCTACTACCTCGCCAGCCCCTTCAACCTGCTCTGCGCGCTGTTTCCCGCAGACAAGCTGACGCTCTTCGTGTTTGTTATCTCCGCGCTCAAACTGGGCTGCATCCACATCAGCAGCGCTTGGTATGTGCAAAAGCGCTTTGGCCTACCCAAGCCCGCAGCATTCCTGCTTTCCCTCTCGTTCACGTTTTGCAGCTGGACCATCAGCAACCTACGCAACCCGCTCTGGATCGATTGCCTCATCATGCTGCCCATCTGCGCCTACGGATGCCACGAGCTCATCCGCAAACAGCGCATGATTCGCCTCGTCATCGCAACGGCGCTCAACGTCATGTTCTGCTGGTATACGACCTACATCAGCATCCTGTTCCTCTGCATCTTCGTACTGGTTGAATTTGTCGATTATGTTGCAGAAGAAGGATTTAGCTGGAAGCTCATGCTCGATCGGGCCCTGCGATTCGCCGGGGCTATCGCGCTCGGACTGCTTCTGTCCGCTTGGACCTTTTTGCCGACCATCCTTGCCATGTCCAAGGGCGGTCCCGTTCTAGCACTCGGCCCCCTACTTAAAACCAACCTCAAGTCGCTCATCAGGGGCTTTCTTCCCTGCATGTGGGTAAGCAACGAAAGTACACCTCAGTTCTATTGCGGCATCATCATGATGCTGCTTGCGGTGAGCCTGCTGGTTAACCGCACGGTTTCAATCAAGACGCGCATCGCAACACTCGTCGTCACGATAATCCTGGTCGCAAGCTCCGTTTTGAGCCCGCTCGAGTACATCTGGTGCGGCATGCGCGTTCCCAACGGCTTCTACTCGCGCACGGCTTTTTTGCTGAGCTTCTTTACGCTGTGGACCGCAGGATACGCGCTGCAGCCGCTCAAAAACCAGCCCAAATTGCGTCAAGCCTATCGCCCCGTCGTCATCATGCCCCTCCTGGCACTAACCGCCATTGAGTTGTTTGCCAACGCCCATGTCATTTGGAATCAGCTGTACGTAGGCTATTCCGAAGAAGCCAACAGCACCTATGTCACCACCGTAACCGACACGATCACGGCCATTCAAGACCAGACTTCGGCGTCGTTCTATCGCATTGACCGCACGACCACACGCGTCGACAGCGCCGCCCTCAACGAAGGCCTGGCGCTTGGGTACAACCAGTTGTCTTCGTATTCGTCTGCCAACAACCCGCAGGCCATCGCACTGCTCAACTCCCTTGGATACAGCAGCGTCGGCGAGTTTTCGACCCGTTATGCCGAACCCATTCTTGCCGTCGATGCCCTGCTGGGAGTTAAGTACGCCATTGCCGAGAACGCGCCTGCGGGATACGTTTTAGCCAAGATGAATCAGGCCGACTCCACAAGCGCAGTGTACGAGAACCCCTATGCGCTCAGCATTGGCGTCGCAGCCTCAAGCGATATCCAAAACAGCACGCTGAAGAGCGAGAACCCCTTCGAAAAGCAAAACGAACTCTACAGCAAAATCCTAGGCCGCGAGGTCAAGCTCTATACCAAGATCGAGGCCACGAGCACTGAGAATAGCGATAGCATAAAGCAATGGAGCGTTACTGTACCGGCAAGCTCCATCGGATATCTCTACATCAACAAAGATACGACTGCCGGCAGTTATTGGCCCGTCACCCTTACCATCGACCAGCGAACGATCGAAAACGAGGCCTGGAGATTCGACAATAATATCCGCCAGATTGCGGATGCATCGGACGCCCCGAGCCAGCATACGGTGTCAATCGGAGTCGCGGAGGGCTATACAGACATGCCCCAAGACAACGAGCCGGTCTTTTACGCCCTCAATCTGGACGTTTTCGAGCAGATTATTAGCGAGCTTAAGACGAACGAGTTTATTCCGACGGTTTTTAAGGACGGAAGGATCGAAGGCGAGTATACCGTCAAGGATGACGGCAACCTGCTGCTGAGCGTTCCGTACGATGAGGGCTGGAACGTAACGGTAAACGGAGCCGCCGCAGAACTAACGCCCGCCGCCGATAAGGGCTTGTCATCCCTGAACATGCAGAAAGGCGCGAATAGGATCGTGATGACCTACAAGACTCCGGGCGCCCTTGCGGGGCTTGCAGTGAGTCTGGCGACCGCCGCCGCCCTTGTTGCAGCGGGGCTATTCACCAGGCATAAGAAAAGCCGCCGTTAACAAGCGGCGGCTTTTACGCTCGAAAAGTTAATAGTGGCTAGAGCGTCTTGAGGTACTCCCTCAGCTCTTCTTCCCAGTCGGGCATGTGGAAGCCGGCGGCCTCAAGCTTGGACAGGTCGAGCGCGGAGTGGACCGGGCGCGGGGCGATGGGGCCCTCGGCCTTGGCGTAGTAGTCGGCGGTCGGTACCGGCACGACCTTCTCCCCGTTGCCGTTGGCGGCCTCGAAGACCGCGCGGGCGATGTCCGCCCAGGACCTCACGGCGCCGGAGCCGGTGCAGTTATATGTGCCGTAGGGCGCGTGCGCCCCCAGCACGTGGAAGATGGCCTCGGCCATGTCGCGGGTGAAGGTCAGGCGGCCCAGCTGGTCGTCCACGACCGTGACCTGCGTGAGCTTATCCTCGGGGTCTGCGACGCGGTCGGACAGCCCCTTCATGGTCTTGACGAAGTTGTGGCCCTCGCCGATGACCCAGCTGGAGCGCATGATGTAGTGGCGCGGGCAGCCGGCCACGGCGATGTCGCCGGCGGCCTTGCTCTGGCCGTAGACGGACAGCGGGGAGAACGGCTCGCCCTCCGTGTGGACCTCGGCGGTGCCGTCGAAGACGTAGTCGCTGGACACGTGGACGAGGGTGATCCCGTGCCCGGCGCAGGTGCGGGCGAGCAGCGCCGGCCCCGTCGCGTTGGCCTTCCATGCGGTGGCACGGCCCTCGGGGGTCTCCGCCCTGTCCACGGCCGTGTAGGCGCCGCAGTTGATCACGGTGCCGTAGAGCGACCAGTCGTACTGCGAATAGGCCTCCGGGTCGGACATGTCGAAGGTGTCGATGTCGCAGAAGTCGAAGTCCTTCGCCACGCCGCGCTCCTCGGCGAGCGCGCGCACCGCATGGCCCAGCTGGCCGTTGCAGCCGGTGACGAGGGTGCGCTTCGGCGCCATCGGGACGACGTCCTTGAGCATCGGGTGGTTGAGGTCGGCCTCGGAGACGGTGGCCTCCTCCAGCGGGATCGGCCACTCGATGGCGAGCTCGGGGTCGGCGAGGTTCACGAAGGTGTAGGTCTTCTTGAGCTCCAGCGACCAGTGGGCGTCCACCAGGTAGGTGTAGGCGGTGCCGTCCTCGAGCGCCTGGAAGCTGTTGCCCACGCCGCGCGGGACGTAGATGGCCCTGGACGGGTCGAGCGTGCAGGTGAACACCTTCCCGTAGGTGGCGCTGCCCTCGCGCAGGTCGACCCATGCGCCGAAGACCGAGCCGCGGGCCACGGAGATGAACTTGTCCCAGGGCTCCGCGTGGATGCCGCGGGTGACGCCGCGGCTGTCGTTGTAGGAGATGTTGTTCTGGACGACCTTGAGATCGGGGATGCCGAGCGCGCACATCTTGGCGCGCTGCCAGTTCTCCTTGAACCAGCCGCGCGAGTCGCCGTGGACGGCCAGGTCGACGACCTTGAGGCCCTCGATGCCGGTCTCCGCGACCTTCAGGTCCTTCTCGAATTCGATGTCAGCCATGTGGTTAATTCCAATCGTGTTGCGGGCGCCCCTCGCGGTGCCGCAGGATCATCCCCATGCCCTGCGGCGCCGCGCGGGCGCCCCGCGGTGCGGTTCGCCGGGGTTCGGCCTACTGCCCCTGTGCGCGGTAGCGGGCCTCGGTGGCCTCCTTGGCCGGGCGCCACCAGGACTCGTTGGCCACGTACCAGTCGATGGTGGCCTTGAGCCCCTCGGCGAAGTCGGTGTGGGCCGGCCTCCAGCCCAGCTCGCGCTGGAGCTTCGTGCTGTCGATGGCGTAGCGGCGGTCGTGGCCGGGGCGGTCGGCGACCCAGTCGAAGTCCTCGGGGTCGCGGCCCATGGCCGTAAGGATCATGCGCAGGACCGTGATGTTGTTCCTCTCGCCGTCGGCGCCGATAAGGTAGGTCTCCCCCATGCGGCCCTTGGTGAGGATGTCCCAGACGGCGCTGGAGTGGTCCTCGGTGTGGATCCAGTCGCGGACGTTCTCGCCCTTCCCGTAGAGCTTGGGGCGGACGCCGTCGATGATGTTCGTGATCTGCCTGGGGATGAACTTCTCCACGTGCTGGTAGGGTCCGTAGTTGTTGGAGCAGTTGGAGATCGTGGCGCGAAGGCCGTAGGTACGGGTCCATGCGCGCACGAGCATGTCGGAGGAAGCCTTGGTCGAGCTGTACGGCGAGCTCGGGTGGTACGGCGTCTCCTCGGTGAACTTCACGGGATCGTCGAGCGCCAGGTCGCCGTAGACCTCGTCGGTGGAGACGTGGTGGTAGCGGACGCCGTATTTGCGGACGGCCTCCAGCAGGCGGAAGGTGCCCTCCACGTTGGTGCGTAGGAACGGCTCCGGGTCGGCGATGGAGTTGTCGTTGTGGCTCTCGGCGGCGTAGTGCACGATCGCGTCGTGGCCGGGGACCAGCCTGTCCAGCAGCCCGGCGTCGCAGATGTCGCCGACGACGAGCTCGACCCTATCCTCGGGCAGCCCGGCGATGTTCTCGGGGTTGCCGGCGTAGGTCAGCTTGTCCAGGACGGTGACGTGGACGCCCGGGTGGTTGTCGACCACGTAGTGCACGAAGTTGCTGCCGATGAAGCCGCAGCCGCCCGTGACGATGATGTTCTTAGGTTCAAAAATCTCAGACATGAATCTCCTTTTTTCGCCTACTAGAGATGTAAGTACTTAAACATTTGAACATATGAGCCTTCAGCAGAATCAGAATCTTCTCCTGCAGGTTTGTTTCTTATGCCAAACTCTCTGTATCCCATGCGACTATAGAACTCAATAAGACCAGGCTCATTGACAGAGTCCAGAAACACAAACCTTCCGCCAACAAGACGCTGTATGTCAGAAATAGACTTTTCAACGAAAGCCATGAGTTCTTCACCGGTTACGCGACCTATACCTGAATCGCTTTTCCCAAATTGCGCCAACAGAACACAAGGCAAATCAAAACAACCAGTTTCTGGTCTAAGTTCACCAAAAGAAGCCAACTTCTTGTGAGCTGTTTTTGAAACGACATTCTCAGGAATGGAGGCAATCTTTAGAGCAAGGGCATAAAAGCCAACTAAAGCGGCCGCATCTGTATCAAATACAAGATAAGAGGCACAGAAACCCCTCAGGTTAAAATCAAACGTGTTATAACGAACAAAATCCTCTATATCCTTGTTACGTTCACAGCGAAAAGAGGAGAGAACGTCCGAAACCTCGTCCTCTCCTCGCGCATTAAGTAATTGGAGTAAAGAATACGATACAAGCGCCATTTCTAGAAGCCCATCGATTTAAACAAAGAATCGATGGCCTTCTTCATGTCTGGCGTCAAAGACGGATCCGAAGGCGATGGCTTGAACTTCAAATCCTTGGTTACGCCTTCATCATATGCGTCGCACAACGCCTTTACGCCCTGAGGAGAGAGCATCCTAATCGGTGTTTTTAAACTTGAAGTAGCCATATGCCCTCCTTCCCTTAAAAATATCTACTTAGATTATAACCGAAAATACGAACACATATTCGAATTGCCCGATTATCATGAAATTCTAACGCAGCTTCTTACTTCGCTTGCTGCTCAAGGCGCTTTACAAGCTGTTCCTCAGAATGGACAAACTCAAATGGTTCATACTCGCCATATGCGGAAGGACGACTGATGTTAATGAGCTGAAGGTCAGAGATGCCGAAACGATCCTCTATCCTTCGCATCATCTCGACAAGTTCCTGGCCTGGCTTAACGGCCATTACCAACGAACCTTGCTTAGAAAACCACTTAGCAACCAGATAACGCATCAGCCAACTCGCCTCCTCAGTACGAAAGGGATGAGAGCAGCTCGACGGAGAGGCCATCGCGCTCCAGAATATCAGTCATCACTCATCCCCTTTCACCAGGCAATTAGTACTCGCGCGGGCTGTTGACGATCTCGCCGGCGGCGACCTTCTTCAGGTGCTGCCCGTAGACCGACTTGCCGTAGGCCTTGGCCGCCTCCTCGAGCTCGGCGGTCGTGATCCAGCCGTTCTCCCAGGCGATCTCCTCGGGGACGGACACGGGCAGGTCCTGGGAGTGCTCCACGGCGCGGACGAACTCCGCGGCCTCGTGCAGGCTCTCCATGGTGCCGGTGTCGAGCCAGGCGTACCCGCGGCCCAGGGTCACGACGGACAGCGTCCCCTCCTCCAGGTACATCTGGTTGAGCGTGGTGATCTCCAGCTCGCCGCGCGCGGAGGGCTCCACCCCATGCGCCTTGGCGGCCACGTCGCCCGGGTAGAAGTACAGGCCGGTGACGGCGTAGGAGCTCTTGGGCTCCGCGGGCTTCTCCTCGATGGACACGGCCCTGCCCTCGCCGTCGAACTCAACGACGCCGAAGCGCTCGGGGTCGTCCACGTGGTAGCCGAAGACCGTGGCCCTCCCCGACTCGGCGTTCTGGACGGCGCGCGTCAGGTGGCGCGACAGGCCGTTGCCGTAGAAGATGTTGTCGCCGAGCACGAGGGCGCACGGCTCGCCGTCGATGAATTCCTCGCCGATGGTGAAGGCCTGCGCCAGGCCGTCGGGGCTCGGCTGCTCGGCGTAGGAGAGGTTCACGCCGTAGCGCGAGCCGTCCCCGAGCAGGCGCTCGAAGTTGGGGAGGTCGGTCGGCGTGGAGATGACCAGGATGTCCCGGATGCCCGCCAGCATGAGGGTGGACAGCGGGTAGTAGATCATGGGCTTGTCGTAGACCGGCAGCAGCTGCTTGGAGGTCACGAGCGTGAGCGGGTACAGGCGCGTGCCGGACCCGCCGGCGAGGATGATGCCTTTCATAGAATTCCTCTCAGTTGACAATCGTTAGGCAAAAGCTGCTAATTGCAAACAACGATTAGACAAACATATTTATTAAAATTATATGCGCCAGCAGCGGCTTCCTCCTCATTCTCTTTAAAACGGACAGTAGAAACACGTAACTCTTTCTGCATTTATCGCGAGGTAGGAAATGAATAAGTACAATGAGCAGTGTCCAACAAACGAAAGGCAAACAATGCGAGTCGAAACAACCGGAGTATGCAGAGGAAACTGGAAAATCTACCAGCAGCTTAAAATAGAAGGCATCCATGAAGGCTCCAGCATAAAAGCTCAAGCGGCAACGGTTGACGACCGCCGTTTACCTTTGTCTCTTCTAAAATTCAAGGACAATAACGGCGAATCAGACTCATACGTTCTTGTAATCCCCGACCCCGACACCCGATCCATTAAAGTTGAGTTTAGCGAAATCGGCAAAGACGGTCGTAACCTGAGCAGCGACTCCCTTTCGCTCAATTGCAAGAACATCAAATGGGAGTCGCGTCTTAACTACAAAATTAAACCTGACATGTGCAGCAAACTCAGAAATTACGATGACGTTTCAGAGTTTGAGATGGCGACGATTGATTTTTGGCAGTGCATCGAAGATTCAAACGAGTATATCCTGAGGTGCACGGTTAGAACACCGTACCGCAACGACTCGCAAATCAAACTTCGCTGCCTCGATCGGTTCCTCAATGAGGTTGAGCTGAGCATAGTCAACTTCGGCTCAAATGTAACGAGTGTTGGATTTACATCCGAGAAAAAACAACTTGAAACACAGCTCTCGATCCGCATGCCAAAGGCGTTTGATCGTTACTACTTTATAATTGGCGATCAAAATCACCCTTCATTCAGTGCATTTGACTGCTTAACGCCTGATAAATTAGGCTTGCTTCTTGAGGAGACCAACTTCCTCTTTACCCATGCGCAGTTTGACCCTGAATACCCCGAATGGTTTACAGAGCATAAGGCAACCATTGGCGCACTGGAGAAGCAGAGAAAAATCGTCTTCAATAGCGCTCCGAAATTCAGCATCATTGTCCCTCTTTACAACACGCCCATTTCGTTTTTTAACGATATGGTCGAATCCGTAAAAAACCAGTCTTATGCAAACTGGGAGCTCCTCCTAGTTAATGCAAGCCCTGACAATCAGGAACTAAAGGCTCGCGTTGAGCAGGAAACAGCCCGCGACAACAGAATTAAGTCAATTAATCTTACCGAAAATAAGGGTATTTCCGAAAACACAAACGCAGGCGTTGCCGTAGCTTCGGGCGATTTCGTTAGCTTCTTTGACCATGACGACATTCTTGAACCGGACTTGTTGTTCTCATATGCCGAGGCAATTGAAAACAATAATGGCGTCGATCTTCTTTATTGTGATGAAGATAAACTCATGCCCGATGGAAAGTTAGCGCAGCCGTTCTTTAAGCCGGATTTCAATATCGATCTGCTCAGAAACAATAACTATATCTGCCACATGCTTACCATCCGTAAGTCCCTGCTAGACACTCTAGAGCCGAACACAAAAGAGTTCGATGGAGCACAGGATCATAATCTGACTCTCCGCGCCGTGGAAAAGGCAAGGAAAGTTCATCATGTTGCGAAGGTTCTATACCACTGGCGCCTAAGCGAGACCTCCACCGCAGCAAATGCCGATAGCAAGCCGTATGCCACTATCGCAGGTATCAAAGCGGTCCAGAGTCATTTGGACAGGCTTGGGCTCAATGCGAAGGTCGAACAAGCGCGTCGTCCCTTTACATATAAAGTAACCTACGCTGTGCCAGATTCCCACCCACTCGTGTCAATTATCATCCCGACTAAAGACCACGCCGACATTCTGAACAACTGCATTACATCAATTGTTGAGAAATCAACGTACGACAATTACGAGCTCGTCATAATCGAAAACAACAGCACAGAAAAGGTGACGTTCGATTATTACGATAAGTTGCAAGCAAAATATCCTGACATCGTTCGTCTTGTAACTTGGGAACACGAATTCAATTTCTCCAAGCTCATGAACTTTGGCGTTGCTCACGCCAAGGGCGACTATCTCTTGCTATTGAATAACGATACTGAGGTAATTACGCCCAATTGGATCGAGACCATGCTTGGCATCTGCGCACGTGAGGATGTTGGCGCAGTCGGTGCAAAACTCTACTATCCCGACAACACCATTCAGCACGCGGGCCTATGCGTCACTGGCGGCGTGGCGGGACATCTTTGCCAGAGCATGCCAAGGAATAATTGGGGCTACTTTGCACTCAACGATGCGCAACAAGACTTCAGCGCTGTCACTGCAGCTTGCATAATGACCAAGCGTAGCGAATATGAGAAAGTCGGAGGTTTCACCGAAGAGCTTCAAGTTGCATTTAATGATGTTGACTTTTGCTTAAAGCTACGCGAGATTAACGACCTGATCGTATACACGCCCGAAGTCGAGCTCTATCACTACGAGTCGATTTCTAGAGGCGTTGAAAACAATACGGAAAAGCAGATTCGGTTCCACAAAGAAGTCGCATACATGAATTATCGCTGGGCAAAATACTATGTCGAAGGCGATCCGTACATTAACCCAAATTTCAGCGTGGGAGAACCCGGAAATCGCTACTATCATTTATAAAGTGTTAGCTTAATTCTGCGCTTTCTAATTTTAACCTTATTAAAATGCGACTAATAGATAAGGGAATCGAGGGTCAACCCTCGATTCCCTTACTATGAATAATTGCATTCCATACATGATATACAGTTAAGAAGCGTTTGTGATTCGATACACAAGCAGGCGTTGATTCCGCATGCTGGCCAGAATCCGCATCATTCCAAAGGCGTATTTAAAACCCAGACCCACTGTGGTATAGCGGTAGTGTGGTAGTAGTTCAGCCACCAAGCAAGTGATGTTGTCCTGATGTAACCGATGTTATCCATAACCATACCGTTTCCGATATAAATAGCAATATGGCCCCAGCGGGCACCAGCACTTGTATGAGTATGCGTAGGGACCGCAACGATCATTCCAACTTTAAGCTGAGATATATCTCGGCTGTAACACCAATTCCAGAACATGTCGCATGCGTCGCCGTTGGGATATGACCCCAGCACGGGGTAAAACACATGGCTAACCCACTCCGAGCACAGTCCCGCCCCAGGAGAAGGAACGCTATGGCAACGATTAACGATCTGGGACTGCAAGGAGGCGCGCGCGGAGTGCTCAGGCTCCACCCAAGCACCTGAGGGTTTAAAGAAATACTCGGAGTCTCCAATTCTGTTCCAGCCATTTACCATTTGTCCAGAAGACATAAGGTAGTACCACGTTCCATCATCATCGAGGAACCAGCCAGTATTCATAGCTCCGGATTCGTTGTCGAGGTGATACCACCTACCGTCAATGAATCGCCAACCGCGCTGCAGAACCCCATCTGAGTCTGTGTAAAACCACACCTGTTCAGCTGAGGACCAATACCAGCCAGCGACAGGCTTTCCCTCGGGATCCCTGAGCTTAATTCCACCCGCGCCGTCCTTGACGCCCGAAAGCACAATCGCACCACTGCTGCACGCATAATATACGTTTTCATCTTGTGAGAAGACCCAAGTGTTGCACTTTAATGCACCGCCGCTATCCGGATCCAAATAATAAATGGAGCCATTTACAGTTTGAAATCCTTCCAGCATGGCGCCATTATTATTGGGGTCTAGCAAATACCAGCTAGAACCATTGTAAAACCACCCGGTACGAATCTCTCCCGATGCGTTGGAGCAATACCATGCCCCATCGTTAATAAACCAACCGGAGCTCATAGAACCGGATTCGGAAAAATGATACAAAGAGCCGTTAACAAGCCTAAAGCCCGTAGCCATTAATCCAGAAGGCTCAAGCCAGTACCAAGTATTGCCAAGGAGTAACCACCCGGTCTGCATAGCGCCCGAACTGTCCAAATAGTACCAGCTATCATCAATTAAAACCCAGCCGGTCTTCATTGAACCCGATGTCTCGTCAAGGTAGAACCAGCGCCCACCGGTGGCAGCCCATCCCTTCAAATGTGCACAGGAGTTAGAAAATAAATGCCAGCCATCGTTCAAGTATTTCCAGCCAGTAGCTGCATAACCTTCGGAATCAAAATAATACTCCGCCCCTCTAATGGACAGAAAACAGTTTGACGGCCAACCACCAGCCTCATATCTCCACCACCATTTACCGTTTTGGTAGGCCCAAGAACCAGGAAGAGCGATGTTATTATCAGAGGAACGAACGATCTGGAACGACAGTTGAGAGGTAACGCCGGCGTAATTCCCTAGCCCATTCACTCTTATAGTGGCGCAGCCAGGGGCAACATTATCTGAATACGTGACTTCATAATCGATTCCGCTTGCTAGCACAGAACCGCTGGCAGTCAAAACAGAGACATCAGGAGTAATCACATCGCCAGTATATTCATATATCGACGAATCGATAGATGCTTTGAAATTATCGGAATCCAAAGTCAAACGATCGCTACCTGATGTCCCAAATGCTTCCTGACCCGATTGAACCAAAGAGCCATCAGTGCCTTCAGCCACGCAATCTTCAGTTAATGAAAATGCGATTGCGGGCCATAAAAGAGAGATGAAACAAATAGATGTTAGACAAACCACGCTGATTAAACTCAGATGTCGATTTTTCATCATTTTTCTCTTCTCGCCAAATCAAATTAACCTTTGAATATCCAGATGCAGTCGACCCAGAGATGCAGTTCCCAAATTAATTAATATGCAAGACAACTCGCTTGATACGTTGCACCAGATAAAACGATAAGACACTCAACATAGGGATTGTCTATTTGTTAGACAATCCACAACCAGCAGTCGAGCGCGATCAATGGTGCACAAACTTAGGAGCCCTAATGAGGGATAGCCGAAGGAACTGAATCAAACCATGTATTGAGCTCATTCATGATCAGACCTTTTCTCAAGCTCTTTTTCGAGCAGGGCAATCCTATGAGTAAGGTTTTTGATCGCCAAAACATGACGACTCGCGGCAACGCTAAGAGACAGAGAGATTGCAAGCAACAGCACGATTGCACCCAAAAAAAGGAAATTGGCCGGGTTGACAAACCCAATAGCTGTTGAGCAACTATAAATAATCTGAGGACATAAATCACAGATCAAGGCCGCCATACACATCAAAATCCACAGCAAAGAGTACTTAAGAAGCATCTTTCCGTTGGACACGAGACGTAAAACATAGACGAGGAATCCGCCGAAAAAGAGGGCCGCACCAATCCTCAAAATAAGATTCATTATTTGTCTCCCCTATGAACCCAGCACACAAGGATAATGGCTAACGTAACCTTGACCATATAGTAGACGGAAGAGAAGCCCCCGATAGATGAACGTCCACCTTGGCGCTCATTCATCTTTACAGGCGCTTCCATAACGGGAAGACCAAGCTTCATAGCCAAAGCAATCGACTCTGGCTCCGGGTAGTCATCAGGATAACTCTTGCAGAACAGGTCGATAGCATCTTTATTGCAGGCCCTAAAGCCAGAAGTGGGATCGGTGACCACCTTACCCGTAAGCAACTCGAGCAAAAATGAAAGCCACCTGATTCCAACACGACGCATAAAAGTTGATTGAAAACCATCAGTCTCAACCAGAAATCGAGAGCCTATCGCCAAACTCGCACCGCTCTCAATCAGCTTTACAAGCTCAGGAATATAAGAAGGATCATGTTGGCCATCGCCGTCAACCTGAATGTCGATATCATAGCCAAATCTCTGGGCATATTTATGGCCCGCTTGGACCGCTCCACCGATACCAAGGTTCTGCGGCAAATCCAATATGTTGATACCATGCTCTCGACAAAGCTCAAGCGTTGTATCTTGTGAGCCGTCGTTGATTACGACATAGTCATAACCCGCAGCTTTTATAGCTGCAACGGTATTGAGAATGCACTCCTGTTCGTTATAGGCAGGAATTATTACGAGAACACGCAGATGTCCTTTTGAACATGTCGTTGAAGTAAAAGACAATCGAGATTCATCCATTCCAAAAACAGTTGGCTCTTAGCGACGCCCAAAGAATTTGCGACTCTTACAGTCCAACGCATAGCTTAACTCAGACTTAAGTTTACTGTATCCTGTCTAACCATTAGGAAGTTACATCTCAAGCTTAGATATTTAGCTTGCTCAACTAGGGCACACATGGAGTCCCCATCCATCACCGCAGGAAAAGGACCCCTTGCAGTTCTGCCTCAAATACGGGGCGCATGTCCTGAGCGAACCCTCAACGCCGTCCCATTCGATCCAATCGAATCCAACTAATTGCCCACTCCTACTATAACCATGACCTATATCGCTAATTTAGAAAAAACGGATATACAGAAGCTCGAACATCACAAAATACAGCAGCGCAAATGGAGCCCCGAGCATAAAGGCTGTAACTTTAGCCTTCACCTCCTCATCGCAGTAAATAGGGAACCTGAGCAATAGACAGGCAAAAGGTATTATCAAAGGTATGAGATATCGCGCTTGGACACCCGCAACTGTCTGGCTTCCAACTCCTGTAAAAGCGATGTATAGAGCCAAAGCAACTAGGTGGCAAGTAGCAAGAACCAGGAATAGAGTCCAAACAATTCCGCAACGGCTAAGCTTTATTTTAGTATCTTTTTCATTATCAATAATGCAAATAGCTTCAAACAGCATGATGGGGAGATACGAAAGCCATGGGAACAGATTAGACACGTCCCCAAGATAAGCCATATTCGTTGATATTGAATTGAGAAACGCCGGGGTCAGCATCGATCCAAAAACGAAATTCGAGATTACAGCTATAGTTCCAACTGGATTTGCAAGCACTCCCGTCGTTTGACCAGCCGTAGAGACTTCGGAGCCACCACGTGCATCAGAAATATTATTTACGACAGATGAGAAATATGGCGTCAAGAAAGATAGGATCATAATGGCACAAACGAATAGAGCAGTACCAATCAAGATACGTCTTTGCTTGCTTGAAACATATTTATTTGCAGGAATTAAAAGCGCAAGTCCAAATAAGGGAAAATAAATCGCTTTAGCTGCAAACCCGATTGCAAAAGATAGTAGAAATGCGAAGAACGTTTTAGCAGAAATATCCTCTTCAGAAATAAGCATCTTCAACAAAAGAGCTGTTCCTAGCAAACTGAACGATATCACACAGGGATCATACGAGTAACTGGCTGCCATTAACACAGCAGACGGGAACAACGCAATACAAGTGAAAAGACATTTTCTGCAAGGGGCTATACGAATTGCGATTCCGCAGATAACTGCATACGCAAACAAATTAAAAATTTTACCCAATGCAAATTTGATAGAGAATGGGAGATGAAGCAAGCGACCCAAACAAAGGCCGATAGATGAAGGAATATAGGCAATTTTAGAAAGAGCCACACTATCAAAACAATTAAAACGTTCGATACCTTCAGCTAAATCATTTTTATCAGCCTCTCTGACCAATTGCTCAACAGAGCCACGGTTAAACTCTCTTGTTTCATCTATTGGGTACTTACCCAAAGCTGCATCCAAACTAAAGCCGTCCCCCATATAAAACTGCTCGACTATCATTCGGTCAGAATTTGTTATTTCAGCATTTGTGAGGTAGGAAAAACTGTTTGCATTTCCATAGTGGACCTCATCATCCCATGTCAAAAAATTTGTAACGGGAAAGCAAATAATTACGGATAGACCAATTGAGACAATGCATGCGAAAGCGAACAGTTCGGGCTTCAGATAAGAAATGCCCCCATTAATAGCAATCAATCCGATCAAAACCGTAATGGGCAAAGCAGACGCGAACAACACCGTCTTTGACTTATCGAGCGGAATGCCAATAAAAGCGATTAAAACAGCAAAGCCAACAAAAACCGCCAAATAAAAGAAACACTTCTTAGCATCAGTTTTCTTAACCGAGGTTACGAAGCTCTTCATCAGGCCATAGCAAAGCTCAATTCCCTGGAACGCTAAAACTAAATGAAAGCATATAACCAGACCTGAGATATTCCATGCACCAAGACCGAAGGGGCCAAACGTCTTCGCGCCAGCCAATATGATGAAAACTAGCAGAAAGCTGCTGAGGATACTGGACGCGACGAGAACGGTTATCTGACGAATAGCATCACCGCTCGACTGTGATTTCGGTTGCAAATATAAGCACGCAACAGCAACGACATCGCAAAAGAGTTCAAGAATGAATAGATTTAAATTCTTATAGTGCAATGATGTCGCGACAGCTAACAAAAGAAGTCCCAGCCCAAAGATGGCAAGCGCGTACTCGCTTTTCTTAATTGCAGGATTATTCAAAACGTGCATCTCCAACTAAAGACAAAATCGAATAGGATAAGTCGACAATAACAAATTCGGGTCTTAGATCCAACTTCACTCAAAAGCTAAGTAAAAGCCAGCCAAGTATCACTTAGCAAATACAAAACGCCTTCTCGACATCTATAGCAGTGGCGTCCCAGCTATATCGATTTTCAACAAGGGCCCTAGAGTTTCGAGACTGTAGAGAAAGCAGCTTTCGATCATCAAAAAGCCTGCATAATGCCGAAACCACCTCATCAGATGACATGGACTGAATTATCGTGCCGTAGCTATCATCTGGAATAAGCTCGTGCGCGCCTCCCACATCTGTTACCACAGCAGGCGTTCCGCAAGCTGAAGCCTCAAGAAGTACCGTCGAAAAGCCTTCGGACCGAGTTGGAAGACAAAGCACATCTGCTTGCTGAAGTAAGGAGGAAATGTCCTCTGCGCTACATCTCCCAAGCCAAAACAAGTTCGACGAACAGGCTTCCTTGACTTCATTGGCCAGCGGACCATCCCCTGCAAGAACAAAACAAATATCACGCTTGGTAATATCCTTTGCGCGAGCTGCCTCAATAATTGAATAAATTCCCTTTTCAGGAATAAACCGCCCAACAAAAGCCACAACTAAAGATGATTGAGGGACACCTAATTCTGATCGGAAATCTCTACCCGAAGAGATGCTCCTATAAATTGAAGCATTGATTGAGTTCGATATTACGCCCTTTGCACCGATATTAAAATGCTGAAGCCATTCAACGCTTTTAGAAGAAATCCCATAGAAATCAGGTTCAAACGTCTTTACGCGATCAGTAATCCAATCCTCATATCGGCGCACAAAATAATCAAGGAATGGCTGATTGAAAGAAAGATACGCTGAACCATGGTCGAGAACGACGGCCCTAGTGTTATGATCCACAGCAAACTTCAGCCCTTCGAGTGAGAGGGGGAAAAGCCTCGTGTTGATAAGTACGCCGTCCCACTCATAATCATCAAGGCTTTGCAGGAGCCGGTAATAATCGCCGGTTTTTTTGGGAAGAGGAAGCCTTCCATCAAGCAATGAAATACATGGAAGCCGAATTATCTCGAGACCGTTTTCGACTGAATGACCGACTCCTACGCGCATTGAATCATTAGTAACGATAACCACCCTGTCGCCGCGGGCAGCTAGGGCATGAGCGAGACCATCGACAAAATTGCCAATTCCACTAAGTTGCGGGTGATAATGATGGGTGAAAATACAAATAGAAGAACTCATTACATAACCTCATCTGGTAAAGATTTCATATCCTTAATTCTGCGCAGTCCAGACTTCACCATCCCCAAAGTCAAGCAGAAGAGGAAGATGGGTATGTCGATTTTCCGGCTCCGGAATTTTCTTCCATTCGCCATACATCGTTGTAAGATATTTATCCGTCATACGAGGAACGGGGAATTCACTGCCTTCGAAAACCGCACTGCTCAGAGGGAAAATCTCTGAAATAGGCACTGGCGCCATATTCGGCCAGCTTAACGTCAGACAATAATCAGAGACCTCACCCGTATTTGAGTCGGCAATACAGGAGTCGAACAAATCCTGGTAAGAGCATGCGCCTCGAGAAACCAGTCGTTCCACTACGTGTATAGCAGAACAACCAATTTGCTCGAGTTGTCCAAGGAACCCTTTATGAGGGACAACAATGGAAGAAGAGTGATATAAATAAGCTCTTTTCTGTGCAATTGATGCAGTTCGGACTTGTTTTGCACGAAGGCGTTTATCTGTATAGAGCTGGTCATATGGAAAGATGTCGACAAAAATACCCATCGAACTGGAAGCCTCTCGAGCCTCCTGATTCTCGAAGCGAGTTTCATCGCGATACACCTTAGCAAACATCGCAGCATAGCCAATAGTATTCCGCGATGTATGGAGCGAATATCCTTCCGGTAAACCATCCTCGGCTAAAGAGCAAAAGCGGTCATAGTCTGAACGCATCATTCCGATATCTATATCATCATCCCAAGGGATAAACCCCCTATGACGCATTGCTCCTAAACATGTTCCGCCATCAAGCCACCACCTGATGCCGTGCTTAGAGCAGAATGCAGCGACAACCTGAAGGATATCCAATTCAGTGTTTTGAAGCTTTAATAGCGCGTGAGCTTTAGACATCATCGGCCTATCTCTTTTCCCCAAACCATTCTTGCGTCTGTTTCCCCAAAACAAAAGACTGATAAATAAGGCAAATAGCATTGGATATAAGCGCCGTTACAGTAGGGCCATTTAAGCCAAACAACACTTGCGCGGGAGCCATGACAGCAACAGCACTGATTAAGGACAATATGCTGCCAACAAATACCCCTCGGTAGTTATCAAGAGAAACCAGCAAATCGTTGACAAACCAAGCAATGCCAGTCAAAAAGGCACAAGCCAACATAGGCTGAAGGAGATCAGAATGTTTGGCTATTCCAGCGCCATAAAACAAAGACAGCAATAATTTGCCGAAAAAGAAAAGCGCAACTGCTGATATGACGCCGACAAATAAAATACCGGCAAGTATTTTACCTATAAGCGTAAAAAAGGACTTTTCCCTAGAATAGTAACGCTCTACTAAATAACCTAATAAAGGATTATAGATATACGTCGCACCCATTTGGATAATTGCCACGGGAGCAGCAACTGATGCATAAATGCCTAGAGCAGAATCTCCGAATGTATAAGATAAATACTGCCTTGGAATATTCGGCGCCGCAGAAGCAGCAATGCCGCCCAGAACGATGGGCAAACAGCCACATAGGAAAGCTCTGACCTTCGCTTGGGTAATTCCAAGTTTGATTGCAGAGATTCGATTTGATCTCGGATAATCGTAAATAACACCGATACCTATAGTCACTACCGTCATTAGCAACAATGCACCTTCGAGGCTATTTAACAGCCCAAAGACAACAATGAACGAAAGGAGAGAACCAATGCCCTGCATTATGAGGGATTTCCCAATATAGTCCATCCTATGGCCAACCTGATCATTGGCATGCATGACATCAATAACTAAGCCGGCGGTTTTATAGAGAGCATACAAAAGAACAGCAGGCACCGTATCAATACGACACGTCGCAATGGAATAGACGGCCAACATTGCAAACGCCATAAACGTAGTAAAGAAACGAAAAGTCAGGTATTCACCAGCAGAGTTTATCCTTTCAACATCTGCAATTTGTACCGTGTACATCCTGTATTGGGCCAATTGAGAAAACATGTTGAAAATAGACATAGCAAGGGAATAAATTCCAGCAGCACTATATCCATCAGACAGTCGAACGACCAATATAGTGATTAGCCATTGACAGCCTAAATTCGTCAACGAGCCAACGGTATTCCAGAACATATTGTGTTTAATCGAAAGAGTCTTCTCTGTGGCTTCCACAAATATAAGCGCCCTTCTGAACAAGTCGCGATTCGGATACGAAGCTATTTTGCTTCTTTAATCATGTTTAAAATCAAAAGAAACAGCCAATTCGGTACAAGTCGCATAACGATTTCAGCTTTAGCAATGGACGGGCAAGCTCGTCGATATTTAAGCAAGCCAATTATGGAGCGTCGCTCTCTTGCATCGGCGAACCCCATTATTTCCTTTAGGTGCGGTGAATCAGGAAATCTTTCGGCAAATTGCTTAGCTGTATCAACCCTGTTTTTAACTCTTGTTAAATACCAATCATCTTTTGAAGCAACACCCGCAAGGAATCCAGTTTCATTCCCGCCATGTCGACGATACTTAACCAAGGGAGTCGTTGTAAAACTGCACTTCCCCAGTTCGCTGCAGCCCAATGTCAACCACAAATCATGTGCAGTGGATTCCGGAAAGGGAATCATCGACTTAGCAGCACTCGCATCTAGCATGAGAGCCATACCAATGCCGTAGCATACACTTGCAGCCTGAATAGTAATATCCTCTCCGGAGCACCAATTTACTTCAGGCGAATTTGGATGAGCTTTTCTGTAGCTCTCTACCAGCATGTTTCCGTTTTCGTCGATTACCGATCTATCGCAAACATCAAGAATTGAGCCTTCTTCTAGCATATGGTTGAGCGAAACTTGAACTCTGTTAGGCTCCCAAATATCATCTTGATCGCAAAATACTACGTAATCCCCTTCTGCCAAAGAGAGTAGTGCCTCGAACGATTTGACATAACCGAGATTTTTATCGCCATGATAATAACGATAGGCGTTTTTCTTTATATGCTCTTGGATAAACCCCTCTAAAGAGGCCGATTCGGGGCAGTCATTTCTGACCAAAAGCGTAACCGGAAACGTTTGTTCATCAATCGAATCAAGTTGAGCGGCGAAAAACTTAAGATCAGGTTTATATGCTGAAAGAAGTACGCATACGCCTGTACCATTTCCCTTTTCTATTTCCAAAAATCCTCCCAAAGTCATGTTTTCAAGATTAGCAAAGCAATCATTAGAGATTTAAGGTGTTGTTTATTACGCTCAAAAAAGACAGGAGAAGGCTCGGCCTTTAGATAATACATGGCGGCAAATTGAATGGTGCTCCCGTAATTTTTAACACCAACACCGACATCTCGCCCCCCTAGAGGGAGCGAGATGGTTGGCTTTTCAAAATAATCTGAAAAGGAAGCTCGTAGAGAATTAAAATCCTGCGCACCGGAAGTGCATACAGTTTATGACTGCCTTCTCATGAAACCGCTTGCCAAATCAAAGCACCTCAATTGGAAAAGAGTCCCTTAAGAATCAGTGTCTTTCTCCCACCTTTAAAGACACTTGTCCAATATCAATAGGAAACAACCTTTGTTCCATAAGGTATGTTATCGTAAATCCATTTTGCGTTCTGGATCTCAAGGCGCACACATCCTGCAGAGGATGGAACGCCCATCGTGGGATCCATCACCCGGTTACTGTTGACGTAGTAGGGCGAAGAATGGAATAGATAATCACCGTAGAACTGTGTGTAGTAATAGCAAGTATATCCATGCCCAAAGGAGTATCCCTTTCCGTAGACTTGGTACTCCCCTATCACAGTTGGCGTACTGGCTTTTCCCGTCGAACATACATATCGACGGTTTAAGGACCAATTATTCCATGACCCAGTGTAGATGCTCGTGATACAACGCGACGTATCGACAAGTATCAGCCAATTTGTATTGCTTGAATAACTTTGAGCTTTAGCGTCCATATAGTCTGACACCCACGCGCCGTTAGCCATGAAGTAATTCCAGGATCCGTCCACAACGCGCCAGCCAGTAGCCATAGCCCCACTAGCATCAAGCCAATACCAGGTGCCGCCCAAATTGAGCCATCCCGTCTGCATATAACCAGACGAATTCAAGTAATACCAATATCCGTTAACGGCAACCCAACCGGTTTTCATAACGTAAGTAGATGGATCTAAATAGGACCAGGAGCCATCCTTGCTCAGCCAGCCAGATCGTGCATAGCCAGCGGTCTCATCAAAGAAGTACCATTTTCCGTTAACGTTCTGCCAGCCGACGCTCAAGGAGCCATTAGTCGGATCAGCATAGAAAATGCAGCCACCAAGCGTCACGAAACCGCGCGCTTCGACCAATTCGCCATCGCCGTTTGAAGTAAATAACTTCCCATTGCGCAATGTTCCGCACAACGAGCAGTCAGAACCAGCAAAAGCCTTAGACGGACCATCCTGAACCGAGTCCTGGACATCTACCCATTCACGACAAGCAACAGCGCCTGAGCCTTTTGCATAATAGCTTTTCCCATTTACAGAAAAATGCCCGAGCAGCATTTTGCCGTCGACGGCAGGATCAAGATAATAGTATTGGCTACCGTCCTTCAGCCAACCCGTCTTTACAATACCCGATGCATTAGATGGCTCAGCGTAATACCAGTCTCCATCGCTCATAAACCAGCCGAGTGACAGCGCTCCCGTTGAAGAAAAATGATACCGATTCGATCCGATGGAAAAAAAGCCGGTAACCATTCTATTGTCATTTGCGATATCGAGCCAATACCAAGCGCCGTTCACCGAACGCCAGCCCGACGCAAGTGCGCCGGAACCGTCTGCGTAATACCAGTCCGTACCATCAAACGCCCAACCAACAGCCATTGCACCGGAATCCGATAAATAATAACGTGATGAGCCAACGGAAACGATTCCCCTAGACATAGCACCATCATTGGCGGGATCAAGCCAATACCAGTTATTGCCAGTTTGAAGCCAACCGGTTAAGACTTCACCATTGCTACCCCAATACCATAAACCGTTATCAAGACACCATCCATTAATCAGTCCATAGGTTCCAAGAAGATAAGGATGCCCATCGATAACACGTCGCCCAGTAACCATGGAACAGCCGTCAAGGGAGTCAAACCAGTACCATTGGCCTCCGATAAGCTGCCAACCATTTGCCAAAGCGCCTGATGGACTCGCGTAATACCACTTATTGTCAGTAAAAATCCAGCCGCAACTCATCGCGCCGTCACGAGCGGGGTCCAAATAAAACAACGAGCCGTCAACATTCTGCATTCCGGTCAAACGGCAGTCGTCAAGATAGTAATACCAGGACAAACCGTCCCATTGCCATCCAGATAGTTTTTCCGTCGTCGACGAGTCTTGGCTTTCGACAACCTGTGGATTCGAATCTTCCGCTGTTTTGCCAGCATAATCGTTGGAATCTTGAGCGAGACCGCCGCCGACAAAAGCACCCGACCCTTCCGTCGAGTCGCGCTCTACGATATCGTTATCCGCCCCCTCTTCCACGGCATAAGCAGTGCAAGAAAACGCGGGGGCGAAAACCGAGAGCGAGGCGGATAGTAGCACCAAGCCGATTGCTCGCCAGCAAATTCGATGATCAATCCGAGCATTCATTTCAGGCCCCCAACCGGTACCGACTGTCTTACAAGGAATCAATTAGATAAACGGACGGGCTGCGCCGATCACATTTCCCCTAGCGCTGACGGGATGAATACCGACACCCTGATGAGGCCAGGAGTCAATCATCATACCGCCGCCAAGTGCGATTGCGATATGCCCGCGATAATAAATCACATCGCCACGCTGAATCGAGCTGGTGCTCACGGGCATAAAGATGTTGCTTCGATACCAATTCATCGAATTGTAGGTTTGGCTTGGATCCCAGCGATGGTTATAAGGGTTGTAAACACCCATATCCATGCCAGTAGCATAAAGACATTGCAAGACAAAACCAGAGCAATCAACAGCCCCGCCGGGAGCGGTAGACCAAGGCTCAATATATTGCGTACCGATATATTCGTAAGCACGCTGAATAAAGGCATTCACGCAATCTTCCCGCGTCGCTTCGACAGAAATGCGAGAAGGAGTCACATAGGTAAAGTAGCCAGTGCAGTAGCTAGGCAACTGAACAGTCCAAGAGCTGACCTGGGGATACTGCGGAGGATTTTGCCAGCCAACCTTGTCGCACTGGCCATCGCTCCAGAAAATTCGACGCACGCCATCGATGGTTCTTGCGCCTGTTGCCATAGCACCGCTGCCGTCTAGCCAATACCACTTACCCGAATCTTTAAGCCAGCTAACATGCATGCTGCCGTTGGAGTCAAGGTAATACCATGTTCCATTGAGGCATTTCCAACCAGTTGCCATTTTTCCGTCGGCGTTTAGGTAATACCATGCACCGTCAGTAAAAACCCATCCAGTTTTCATCGCACCAGAATCGGCATCAAGCCAATACCAATCGCCATCAATCTGCAGCCATCCACGATGAATGACGCCCGTTCCGGGCTCAGCATAAAACCTTTGATTTGCAACATTAACCCAACCGGACGCAACCTGCCAGCCATCAGCTCCAGCTGTTTTTAGGATAGTACCGTTTTCGCGGATCACATCTTTGCAAAGATATCCATTGCCATCGGCATATCTTTCTACGCCGTCTTTAACGGTAATCCAGCTTGACACCACAAGTCTACCGCTCAGGTTTGCGAAACAATCGTTGCCGCCCACCTCAAATAAGCCCGTTTTCATGAGATGGCTAGCAGGGTCCAGGTAATACCAACTCACGCCCTCTTTATACCAGCCAGAAATAAGCGCGCCAGATTCAGAGGCAAAATACCAGCCGTCCTCGGACTGAGCCCAACCAATAGCCATAGTCCCATTCGAATTCAAATAATATGCTGCATTGCCAAGGTCTAAATACCCAACAGACATTTTGCCGTCGGAAGCCGGATCGAGATAATACCAGGTTCCGTTAACGAGTTGCCAGCCAGTGACCGCAATACCATTAGAGCAGTAATACCAATCTACTCCATCTTTGAACCATCCATTTACGAGGCCATAGTCGCCAAAAATGTAGGTACTTCCATCGATCTCGTGACGACCTTTGAACATAGCCAGCGTCTGAGAGTCAAAATAATAGCGAGTCCCACCTATCGTCTGCCATGACGAAGCAAGTGCGCCCGATGGATATGCCCAGTACCAATTCCCGTCAACGAGAATCCAGCCGGTTTTCATAGCACCAGTGGCATCTAAATAGTATTTCCCGCTCCCGAGGTCGACAAAACCAACCTGCATTATATGGGTGGCAGGATCCAGGTAATACCATGTGCCGTCTTGATAAAACCAATCAGCAGCTAAATCGCCTCCAGCATTGGCATAAAACCAATTTCCATCTGAGTTACGTAGCCAGCAGTTCTGATATAGCGCGCCAAAAGGCGTTGCGGCATTGCCGTCATTCGCATAAAACGAAGCAGTCGATCCGCCAGCATCGGTCACATTGAAATAACCTGTCTGCATTGCACCATCATTGGCCGGATCAAGCCAATACCAATAGCCCCCGCTTTGCAGCCAGCCAGTTTGGTGTTTACCGTTTTTTCCGTAATACCAAACTCCAGACGACTCGTCTCGTTGCCAGCCATCTTTTATGACGGAAGAATTATCAGGTTGCAAATCATCGGAAACCACAGAAGAAAAATCCGCTTTTGACTCAATACTCTGAGCCTCAACGGAATCCTGTGCAAACGCGACATTCGCACTCAGGGGCAAGCAGCAAGCAGTGATTAATGACGCAGCAGCACAAACAAGCGTGGCCTTCTTTTCGAATCGATACATAAGCGACCCTCCCAGATATCCTATTTAGTTATTTTAATCCACCTTTCGAGATTGATTTTCGCTACTTTCTGTTCAGTCTATGTAGCTAAATACAATTGATTGAACATATCGTTCAATCATTCTATTCTTTTCCTAAGCAATGAACATCTTAATTGGAGGCCTGCAGTGGAACTGACCAAGCGTAACTTTACAGTTCTGTACGAATACCTAAAGAACCCATATGCCAGCCAGCGAGAAGTTGCCGAGCGCACCGGCCTTTCACTTGGATCAGTAAACGCAGCGAATAAAGAGCTCACGAATGAGGGGCTTCTCGAATCGGACAGCCTAACCGACGGCGGTTACGAAGCGCTTCATCCCTATAAGGTTGAAAACGCAGTGATATTGGCTGCGGGGCTTTCGAGCCGCTTTGCTCCCATTTCGTATGAAAAGCCCAAAGGCCTTTTAAAAGTACGTGGTGAGATCCTCATTGAGCGACAGATTAGGCAGCTGCAAGACGCAGGTATCAGCAATATCACCGTCGTTGTCGGCTATAAAAAAGAATATTTCTTCTATCTCGAAAGCAAGTTCGGCGTCTCGATTGTCGTCAACAACGAATATGCATCCAAAAATAACCACGCATCGCTTATGTGCGTAAAAGAGCGGCTTGGCAACACCTATATTTGCTCAAGCGATGATTACCTTCTAAACAATCCGTTCGAAGCATACGTTTGGAAAGCATTTTATTCTGCTCAATATGCTGAAGGCGCCACCAAAGAATGGTGCATTCAAACCGGAGCAATGGACAGAATTACCAATGTTACGATTGGCGGTTCCGATGCTTGGTATATGCTCGGACATGTCTACTTTGATAAAGCCTTCTCGCTTGCATTTAAGCAGATTCTCGAAACGGAATATAACAAGCCCGAAACAACGGACAAGCTTTGGGAAGATCTATATATCGAGCACATCAAGGAGCTCGATATGGTTATCAAGAAGTATCCTGAGGGCGAGATCAACGAATTCGATTCTCTTGATGAGCTGCGTGCCTTTGATCCGCATTTTATCGAAAACGTTGACTCCGATATTTTCGATAACATCGAGCAAGTGCTCGGCTGCTCCAAAACAGAGATTCACGACGTTTATCCCCTTAAACAAGGTCTTACGAATCTATCGTGCCACTTTAGAACCAATGACGGAGAGTACGTTTACCGCCATCCGGGAGTCGGGACCGAACTGCTTATTAACAGAAATGGAGAAGTAGCCGCACTTAAAAAGGCCAAGGAGCTCGGCCTTGACGACACGTTCATTCATGAGGACCCAAAGCGTGGTTGGAAAATTTCGAAGTTTGTACCCAACGCAAAGCAGCCTGACCCGCATGATCCTGCCCAAATGAATCGAATGATGCAGATGTGTCGTTCGCTTCACGAGAGTGGTGCAAATGTTGAAACCGAATTTGACTTCTACCTCGAAGCGAAGCGCTACGAATCACTTCTTCTGGAAAAAGGTCCCATCGACATTCCAGGCTACAGGGAAATGTCCGCCGAAATCGATGAATTGGAGCACTTTGTACAGGCCGATAATGCACCAAAATGCCTTTGCCACAATGACTTCTTTTACCTCAATTTCCTTATCGATGAGAACGACAAGTACTATCTCATTGACTGGGAATATGCTGGCATGAGCGATTACGCAAACGATTTTGGAACATGCAGTGTCTGCTGCGAGCTTTCCGAAGATGAAGTCGACCGCGCGCTTGATGCATATTTTGGGCGCAAGGCAACAAACAACGAAATTGCGCATAACTATGCGCACATTGCCCTTGCAGGATGGTGCTGGTACCTCTGGTCTCTTCTGAAAGAAGCCGAAGGCGACTTCGTGGGCGAATGGCTCTATATCTACTTCAATTACGGTGCCAAATACCTCAAAAAGGCACTGGAGATCTATCGGAAAGGTGAGTAACGATGCAATTCGGCTTTTTTAGCGGTCTTCTTTGGGGCCTTGATACAGTAATACTTGGAATCGGCTTGGCGCTTGCGCCCTATATTGGATCGGCGGAAGCGCTTGCATGCGCCTCCATTGCGGGATCCTTTCTCCATGATGCCTTCTGTGCAATTTGGCTCTTTGGCTACATGGGAGTCCGAGGCAGACTAAAAGACACGCTCGCTGCACTTAAAACTCGTTCGGGCAAGGTCGTCATCGCCGGCGCCCTACTCGGTGGACCTATCGGAATGACCGGCTACGTATTGGCAATTAATAACATCGGAGCTGCCTACACGGCAATCATCTCCGCCTTCTATCCCGCAGTCGGAGCATTCCTTTCCTTCGTACTGCTGAAGGAGAAAATGGGCAAAGGCCAGTTTCTTTCCCTTCTCGTTGCTCTTTGCGGTGTAATGACGATGGGCTATCTATCGGCCGGATCGAGCGAGATTGCAAATGCCCCCCTCGGCTTACTCGGCGCAGTGCTTGCCGTTATTGGATGGGGATCCGAAGCGGTGCTGTGCGCATGGGGAATGAAAGATGATGCCGTTGATGACGAAACAGCTTTGCAAATCCGCGAAACTACAAGTGCGCTTGTTTATGGAGCGCTCGTACTCCCCCTCTTCGGAGCATGGCATTTCACGTTGGGCGCTATCCCAAGCATGCCCACATTGATTATTGCACTCGCCGGACTCGCAGGAACTGCATCCTATCTGTTCTATTACAAGGGCATTGCGGCAATCGGAGCAGCGCGTGCGATGGCTCTGAATATCTCCTATTCGGCATGGTCAGTGGTCTTTGGCCTGATCTTGCTTGGAACAATTCCCGACATGGCATCCGTAATCTGCTGCGTTGTAATTGTATGCGGAACAGTTTTGGCAGCCAGTAACTGGGACGAACTATTTGGACGTAAGAAGACGGCGTAGCTAGATTAACAATGTAGCAAAAGGGGAGAGCTCGTCGAGCTCTCCCCTTTTAGCATCATGGCTATTCAATTACCACGGCCTGGCTATCCATCTGTTGCCACGTGCCGAAGAACACTTGGGCATTTCGCGTAACATTGCCGTTAATCGAATCCGAAAGATAGACAATTCCCTGCTCGTCATCATAGCCTTTAAGGACTACGGCATGATTACCGCCCCACAGACCATAGGAATGCCCGTTATACCAACGCGCAGCATAACGGCCTCCTGGCCAACTTCCCCATTCGGTATTCCACATCTCAACAGGTTGACCACAGGTCAGCCTGTTCTTAATGGAAGAAATTGACGAGAAAGAGACGTCTTTTGCCTGCTTGCCACTTCCAGCAGCACGCAGATAGTTATTACCAGCAATAGTAATCGCAGGTGCGACGCATCCCATGAGACCCCCGCTGCTACGCCTTGGATTGCCATCAAAAGCGGTAACATAATTGCCATTACTTCCCTTGGGCAAATAGTAATCCGCAATAATCGTCTTACCTAAACCGAAACCATAGTAGTTAAGCAAGTTTGTAAGGGCAACCGACTCACAGCCAGTAGGAAGTTCCGGGTACTGCGAATAGCACGGGACATCGACCCAAGCGCCAACCATTGCGCCGGATGAACTGAACTTGTAGTCAGTAGAGCCGATCCAATACCAACCGTTGCTCAACATTACTCCCCCACGTGCGGCATCAAGGTAATACCATGTGTCCCCACGGGAAAGCCATCCCGTTTTCATTATGCCAGAAGCGGAATCTAGCCAGTACCAGTTACCGCCATCGTTAAGCCAGCCGGTCGCCATTCGACCATCCGAGTTAAAGTAATACCAAGACCCAGCAATTTGCTGCCATCCAGTCAGAATTACCCCATTAGCAGAACAATAATATCGAGAACCCTGACTCTCAATCCAGCCCGTTCTGGCATTACCGTCATCGTCAATCAGCTGGATTCCCGAATCGGTCATTATGCCTTTAAGGTCAATTGCGCCGCTGGATGACGAATGATACATCCAAGACCCATCACCGTTTGACCAGCAATTAGCCATCATCTTGCCGGTACTATTAAATATGTATTCACATGATCCGATAGTTTGAACGCCCGTGGTCATAGCATGCGTCGAGGGGTCGAGCCAGTACCATGCACCGCTTAGGCTGAGCCATCCGGAGGCGAGGGCGCCGGAGCCAGTCGCGTAGTACCAGGTACCGCCGTCGAGGAGCCATCCGGTAGCCATCGCGCCGGACGCATTAAACCAGTACAGTGAGCCGTTGCACTCGTGAAAGCCGGTAGCCATGGCGTGCGTCGAGGGGTCAAGCCAGTACCACGTACCGTTTAGGTTGAGCCAGCCGGAGGCGAGGGCGCCGGAGCCAGTCGCGTAGTACCAGGTCCCGCCGTCGAGGACCCACCCGGTCGCCATGGCGCCGGAGGAGTTGAACCAGTATGCGGAGCCGTTGCATGCGTGAAGGCCCGTCACCATGGCGCCGCCCGCGTCGGGGTCGAGCCAGTACCAGGAGCCGCCGGTGTAAAGCCAGCCGGTCGAGGCGATGCCGTTCGCGAACCAGTACCAGGAGCCGTCGACGAGGCCCCAGCCGTTAAGGGGGCCGCAGCTGCCGAAGTAGCGGCGGACGCCCTGCGCGTCCGTCTGGTAGCCCGTCAGCATGGCCCCCGTCCGGGCGTCGAAGCAGTAGGGCACGCCGCCGACGGATACGGGGCCGCGCGCCAGCACGCCGGAGCCAGTCGCGTAGTACCAGGTCCCGCCGTCGAGGACCCACCCGGTCGCCATGGCGCCGGACGAATTAAACCAGTACAGGGAGCCGTTGCACTCGTGAAGGCCGGTTGCCATGGCACCGCCCGCGTCGGGCTCGAGCCAGTACCACGTGCCGCTCTGGAACAACCATCCGGCATACGCCTTGCCGTTGGAGGCTGCATAATACCAGGTGCTGTCAATTAGTTGCCAATGATAAAGGGAGACATCAACATACGCGTAGTTCATATCAACGTTGCCGTTGATTCCAAGGACTTTTCCGTTGCTCTTATACTGCCAAAAACTGTAATTGCCGGTATAGTCACATTGCGAGTTATATTGAGCAATCCAATGATCCCAAGAGCTACTCTTAAATACAGAGTCAGTCAAAATGTTGTTAAACCAATTTATATTTGCATAAATACCAGGCTCATATCCTGCGGCAGAAATCCTATTACAAAAAACCTGCGCCCTCGATGCAATTCCGGTTTGACGTCCATTTGCAATTATCGAGTTATCCTCAAGATCGTAATACACCGGCAATCTTGGATTATGTCCAGAAAGGCAATTGATCACCATTGATGCCTCATCGGCTGCCTGCTGATTATCAAAAGCATATGAATAGATATAGACGCCGTAGGGAATTCCGAGTCGCTCGCACTCAGAAATATTTCGATTAAATTGATAGTCAACTCGACCGCCCCAAGATGGAGCGCCAAATCCAACACGCAGAATAGCGAAATCGATACCAGAAGCCTTAACAGCATTCCAGTCAATACGTCCTTGATGCTCACTGACATCGATGCCCTGCGCCGTAGCCCCATCGGGAAGAATGTCCATGGACAATAAGGCTATTCCATCTTCTTCGGAAGAAGCATCCTCTGCGACCAATTGCCCATCCTCATAACGCCAGGAATTCTCAACTAGGGACCGCGCAGCTTCCGCGTTCGAGGGGAAAACAAACACAGAAATGGGCGCAAGGACCATCAGCACCAACAATGCCGAAAATAACTTAAGATGTTTGCTCATGTAAACCTCGTCATTCGTTCTTGTTTGCGTTTAGCTTACAGCATGGCTGTGAAAGATTTCCGAACATCCAACTGGACAAGATGCCATCTAGGACGACAAATAACTGCACGCAATACCACAATGTAAACAAGAACTTCCCAGCAGGGTGAAACCAAGGACTCCTAGTCCCTACTCTTACCCCCCCCCAAGAATACCGACTTCAAATAAACTTTCAAACTAGATGTCAAAAAGGTAGGGGATCCAGAGAGTCCCCTACAACTCAGAATTCTAACGAATCAATATTACTTTCGATGGACCCAAAGCGGTCAAACCGGAGATGCGGTTTCCATAACCATCACTATGCCAGAACAAATTTTCGCTCGGCGAATTGCCCCAGAAAAAGCCAATGTGGCTATCGTCGGCATATGGGTTGTAAGGATTGAAGAACACAATGTCCCCCTTACGAGCCAAGCCACTGCGCAACAACTCATCAATAGAGTTGAAATAAGTCACGTTCGCGCACGTATCGATAGCGTAGCCGTACCAACGATAAGCGTTAACGCAGCCGCCCCTTCCGGGACCTCCACTCCAAGGGGAATGGCTCTGCTCGGCGGCAATGGGAGCTAAATTACCGCCCGCTTTCATATACGCATGCGATACAAATCCGCCGCAGTTCATACCGGTATACCCATCCCAACGAGGATCACCCTTTGGATACATGCATGTTTCTTGGCTAAGATGCGTATCGTAGGGTGTTCCACGGTAATAGCCATCGTTTTCGTGGCTCATAAGCCAATTGACCAGGCTGGACCTATTAACCCCCAAAACAGAACCAGACGTATTCAACCATGCACCACTTGCATTGAAGTAGTAGTCGACGCCATCGATTTTCAGCCACCCGTTAGCAAACATAGCGCCCGAAGGCTGAAGCCAGTACCACGTGCCGCGGTCATTGAGCCATCCGGTCTTCATCTTGTAGGTGGAAGGATCCATCCAATACCACGCACCGTTAACATATTGCCAACCAGACTTAAGGACACCATTGGAAGATGCGTAATACCAAGTATTGCCGCTTTCGTCAGAAGCGTCTTTCGACATAATCCAACCAGATGCTACATTGACGGCACCGTTTGCATCCGCATAGAAAACCGCGTCTCCAATATGAATCACACCTGGCAATGAAGACGAGTCAGCACGATCAGCGACTACGGGAGATCCATCAGATGAAGTAGGCAACGGCTCGCTCAGTGCTCCAGACGATTTCGCCCATGCCATACCGTCGCTCAAGTTAATCCAGCACGAAGATGCCATCGCACCGGAATCATAAGAAAAATAGCGCGTGTTTCCTACCGCGAATTCACCAGTACACATTGCGCCGGATACATCATCAAGGTAATACCAGGCGCTTCCGAACTTTATCCATCGTCCTCGTTGAATAGCTCCATTTGATGCGGCGTAATACCAAGTACCATCAACAAGTGCCCAGCCTGTTGCCATGGCGCCTGAACTCGTAAGGAAATAGGTGGACAACTCCACTTGCATAAAGCCCGTGAGCATAATATGGCTTCCTGGATCCAGGTAATACCAAGAATTCCCTAGAAGTAACCAGCCTCCATGCAGTAAGCCGTTGGAGTCAGCGTAATACCAGTTGTTGTCAATAAGAGCCCACTGGGAGGAGAGCATGGCCCCTGAGCTGTTAAAGCTATAAGAAGTGCCATTACATTCTTTCAACCCGGTGGCCATAGAACCGTCTGCAGGATCAAGCCAGTACCAACGACCCCCATCCGAGAGCCAGCCTTTCACCATGGCACCAGAGCCGGAGAAATAATGCCAGACGGAAGCATCAAGGTGCCATCCGATAAGCATTGCGCCAGAAGAGGAGAATCCATACGTGGCTTCCCCGATCTGCAGCATTGTATCGTGGACCATCTTGCCCTCATCATCCAGCCAATACCAGTTGCTGCCGTCTGAAAGCCAGCCTTTTACCATGGCGCCAGAACCGGAGAAATAACGCCAAGCAGAAGTGGGGCCTGTAGAATCTAGGTACCAGCCGACACGCATTGCACCCGAAGAGGAGAATCCATAAGTTGCACCCCCGACTTGAACCAATCCATCCTGAGCCATTCGACCTTCGTCGTCGAACCAGTACCAGCTACCGTTTATGTGTCTCCAAGAAGAAACAGCGATTGTTCCGTCGGACAAGCCCCAACGCCAATAACCAGCCCCTTCTTCGGGTGATATCCACCCCTGATGCCAAACAATTTGATTCGAAACCTCAGAAGGGGTCTCATTATCAACCTGAGAGTTCTGCTCGACAGCGAAGGTCGATTCGCGCTGAGCATCAACGCCTGACTCGACAGAAGCAATAGCAACGTTAGATGCGGGACCTTCGTCAGTGTTATTCGAATCAAGGGCGTATAACATCGAGGGCGAACCCAAAAGGAGTCCCAAAGAAACAAGGCCCGAAAAGACCAACACCCCGAATGAGCATTTCTTCATAGCAGCACGGTATCCAATCACGCAGCGACCCCGTCACCTCAGGGCAACGGGGCCTCAATCAAAACTAGCTCAATAATGCGTTAGCCAATTTGTTGGCAGTTCTTGCACTCTCGTAAAGCACCGCGCCTCCGGGCCTCCTGGATAGAGATCTGCGAATAGCCCTTTGCGTCCTTGCCAACGGTACGACACTTATGCGTATGGTAAACATCGCTACCGCTCTTATACCAAACTAAACCGTAGTCCGGAATCCACTTGCCGTCCTCGCCGACATAGTAGGAGCCAACCCAGGCATTCGTAGCCATGGCGCCGGAAGACTGGAGGTAGTAGTCGCCGACCCAGGCGTCGTGGGCCATAGCGCCGGAACCGCTAAAGTAGTACCAGGCGCCGCCGACCTGACGCCAGCCGGTGGCCATCGCACCGGAATCGTCGAACCAGTACCAAGAGCCACCCAGGCTGCGCCAGCCGTTAGCGACCATGGCGCCCGAGCCGTCGAGATAGAACCACGCACCGCCGATGTTGAGCCAGCCAGTGGCCATCGCGCCGGAGGCGTTGGCGTAGTACCAGGTGCCCGAATCGTTGATCCAGCCAGTTAGCATGACACCGTACTCATTGAAATAGTACCAAGTTCCACCGATATTATGCCAACCGGTCAACAGCTCGCCGCTGGAAGTCGCATAGAGCCACTTTCCATAGATGGAGTCATAAATCCAGCCACTATGCTGCATGCGGCCATCAGCATTGGCGCCAGGGGTGTTCAGGAAGTAGTTTTTGCCATCAATCTGAACTCGGCCGTATGCCATATCGTGGTTTTCGGGATAGAAGTAGTACCAATCCCCGCCGATAAGCTGCCAGTTCGACACCGCGGTCCCGTCAGCGCCAAAATAGTACCAAACGGCTTCGTAATCGTTATACCACTGGTTCGTGACCATGACGCCAGTCTCGGGATCGAAATAGCGAAGGTTGCCGTCCTCGCACCGAACGAGTTCGGTCTGCATCGAGCCATCGTTGTCGAAATAATACGTTCCAGCAGGACGAGAAACAGAGAAACCTGTCAAATTGCGAGACTCGCTATGATCAATATATTGAAGACCAACGAGAGAATCAATATCAGCAAATGAGGGCGCCGGGACAACCGTCATGCAGGCGGCGGCAAATACAGCAACTCCCAGCGCTGTTAGTCCTCGCCATCTTTCTCGAAGGTTATTCATACGACATCCTTTCTCCGAGATTTAAGGCTCTCTTAAGTTATTCTCAGACTATCAATTTAGTTTTTCAACAGGGAATCGATAAAAGGTATCTTTGTGACTGCAATTTGATGAGAGCCGCCACGTCCTTGCCGTCCCGTGCATTGTCGACAGCAACGTCTTATGGCACAAACCGGATATCCTTTTCGGCGCAAATCGTTTGAGCAGGCGGCACGCGGAAGGAGTGTGTAGAGCGGTTTTCTGCTGGCTGCCAGCCACGGCATCCTTTCGGAAACCTAATTGCCGCCGGAATTAAAGTCCCCGGCGCGGACTCACCTTATCTCCCCGACGCGGGCTCGATATCCTCTCGGATATCTAATCGTCTTGGACTTTTACCTGCCCAAGCACAGTACAACTTTTACGTGCCGCCACACGGAGCAAGGCTCGGGGATTATTCTCTAAAAACCATGCTTTCAAAGCAACTTAGGCACAAACGTAGTCAAACAAAATACCTTTCAGGTCTTTCTTGAAGATAAGCAGTAGATTAAAGTATCCGACAAGAAATCCCGCATTACATTCAACCCGCAGAAAAAACAGAGCACTAATACTCCGCCATGCCTTCGGACTCATATAAAAACCTCATATGATCGACATCGAATCTAAGTGATAGCACATCTATAGATTTGCGTACATCAGAACACAGGCAAACGAATTTAAAAAACGAATCAGTTAATTCGCTTTCAAACTCTTTGTCGCATATACGTTTTCCAAGCTCAATAGCTTGGCTCAATTTAGTAGCGACAAAGTGGTTGGAAATTAAACCAAGCATGTTATTAGCCTTCTCAAGGCTATCAAGAACAGGCAAAACGTATTGTATTGCGAAATCTAATGTGACGGTATCATCCTCAATATAATTCGGAAGTCGATACGCTAAATCACATGTATTTATATAATATTTGATCCATGACTCTTTCATTTTTGGAAACCGAGAGATATGGATTAACCGACTTTCAGCAGAGGTATCGCCCAATCTATTAGAAGTTGGAATTAAAATAGTATTTGACCTTTGCTTTCGCCAAGACGAATTATCGAAATTCAATCGAACACGAATATACTCTTGCAACCAGACAAAATAGCACGCTCCATCATCCGCTAAAGAACATCTAATTAAAAGAAAAGGTATTGCAAACATTTCAGCGTATAAAAGCGTCTTCATATCAATGGAAAATGGAATTTCAGGTTTATCTTCGAGTGGCTTGTTTGTTCCCTTCACCTGAATTGCCATTAATTCACCAGTAGCGAATCCGTTTTCAAAGCGCTCAAAAATTTTATCGATTCCAAAATCACGTTCTGTTAAGTCTCGAACAACCCAGTTTTCAGAAGGCATAAGGGAGGTGACGAAAGAGCATGCCTCTGTATCAATTATGTGGCTATTTGGACGTTTCGGAGGATATGCCATAAAAATCAGCTCCATCAGCCTTAGCGCAAGAGCACCTAATAACGACAAAATAAAGATAACAACCAACATAATTAGACTGCATGTCAGTTGATATCGAATAAGCGGTTAAGGACACAATAACCAATAAAACAATAGCACTCACTGTGTCCAGGGGCATGGACCATCTCCTCCATCCTTCCTGCTCGAGCACGTCAGAGTAACCACCCGGTGAAACCATTGGCCGAGAGCTGCGCCCCCAGTCCCCGGGAAGCGGCCCTCTTGATTAAACTGCTCAGTATTTCGTGCTCACGGGCTCAATTCCCGGTGACCACTTGAGTCACTTCATAGTAGAGAGCAACGACAATGTCGACGCTGCAGGTCTTAAGAATACATTCGCAATAGATGTTCCGGCTGTTCACGCCACTGCAGTGAAGCTGACCGGCCTCGGCTTCTATGATCGAATTAAGCACCTGATCGGAGAGCCTGCGGATAAGCACCAGCTGTCGATCGTCCCGTCGCTGAGGTGGGGCTCAGCGAACATGTCGGGCGCGGCGGCCGCTAAGATCTACATTGCGGTCCTCATCCTTCTCAAGAACCTTCCTTGTGGTTATTTCAGATTCTAGTGCGAAAGCCGTTTTGCGTCAGGCAGACGTCATCACCCCCCCCCACGCTTACGCCATCTATTTTTTGTGCGATCCAAAGTATCGCTAGCTCACGCTCTTCACTATCATCAAATTTGCAGGTCTCATATTTGATGTTTCATTCAGCTCCTTAGAATCGATAACCAAATCCCATTGTCCATTTTGGCCCGGCAATGATCGGCAAAGTTGTTTGTTAGGTATACGAAACAATCGATTAACTGGAGTCAAACGCTTAACTCCAAAACATTTCAAACTGACAATTTCGATACATAATAAAGCTGCCAGTGAATTCAAACAGTTCTCCAAATTAGCTTTTCTAAAATACGTACCACGATCATGTTTCACAGCGTTATAGCTATCCCACCAAGTTAATTTTGCATACATTCCATTTATCCACGCATTAAAAGGTTTGAGTGAAATACTCTGGTTAATCGCAATGTCAACTACCTCATTTACAAAGGCAATATCATTCAAAGCAGACAGGCACTCGAATGCTTCCTTGATATTAGATGGTCTATTTCCGGATCGAAGTTCGACATAATCTTTAAAAACCGAATCAAATTCAGAACAAATCGATAAAAGCATCTTTGCAAATTCAACTGAATAAGTTGAGAAATTATCGTTGCTCAGCTCAACATAATTAAAGGAATTAACAAGCTCTCTTTCAAGAACCAAGTAGTAATCCCAATTTGATAAAGATAAACTCATAGACAAGCAACTCCCGTTAACGTAAATTACACCAAATTATCTTTCGAAATGCCCCCGTAGATATAGCAATCGCCAGCTCAGAAGTCTACTGACGCCCGATTCAGCTGACAAATAATTGACTATACGGCACTATTAAAGGATAACTAGCACTGTTCATCTACAGGAATATCCAGTTTATTCGCCGCGCAAATGCAAAGCTCTTTATCCTCTTGAGTCATCCTGCTCCCAAGAATAACTCGCAACGGCTTGCATGGGCGTTGTACATAATTCATCTCAAGCTCATCTGGCTCTGGTACAAGACGGGCACGATATTCGTTCTCCCGCTCAAACACACTGCCCTTTCTGTAAATTGCCCGTAGATCACTAAGCATGTCATCACTGCTCACATTAAGACCAAGCATCCTAGCAGCAGTCCAAGCAATTTGAGGGTCGCAATTAAATGGTTCGTCATCATATAAAATTGGTAATAATTCAGTGCGCATTCCGTTAGCTATGTTGCAATTGCGAATAGCTTCTCTGTCGTAAGCAAGAACGAAACCCGCTTGGCTTTCGGAATATACATTCCACATATTCGAATCGCTAGGATTGTCCGTTAGGCACAAAATGCGACAACAATTTCGGCAGCTATTCTGATGAACTGGGGCAACAAATCCTCCAACAAATAAGCGCAAGTTTTTAACAGCCGAGCGAAAAAGACTAACTTTTCCCTCATCGGATAGTATCTCGAACTCATCTATTCTTGCTGGATTAAAAGGAGCCCCCAGAACCCCTAAAACAAACGCAAGTCGTCTAAAATCAATTTGATTTATTATCTTTAACGCTTGTTCATCATCATTGAGATTACTTTCGATTTCATCTATACCATTCCAGTTATAGATCGGTACCGAGTCGCACTGATCGCTGAAAACCTTTGGATGAGAAAATGTAACAGTCGCGTTTTCTAGATCGGCAAAAGCGTATTCACTTGGAGGTCGATAGCGGTAAAGCATTCGCGGGACGAGAGAAGTCGATAGCGCTTCCAGCTCCTTCTTTGCGGAAACAATGGAGGCGCCATCGTTTTGCTTGGCAACGAGATTAGCCAGCGTCTCCCGATATGTTTCTTTCTGTGTCAAGCTTAGCGCCATGCAATATCGCTTCCCGATCTAGCTAAATTAGATGCAGTTGATTTTATCCAGTGCAATAATACTGAATGCACATACGAAGCAGAAGTCATGTCTATCAACTACCAAAAAATGATTCCGATTGGAACGTACCGGAAATCGTAAAAGCTGCCAACGGATATATTTATAATAGCCTGAGATGGCTAGAGATGAAAACATATAGTCATCAAGCAGTCTTGTCCTCCGATGAAGACGCCAGCTATGACATCGAATTCCACTCTCTGTCAGGTCGCTTTACCAATTACGGAGCGCCGCAGAGGCTGCAGAAGCAGTCGAGTATGCAGAAAAGATTTATATGGGCGCGTCAATTAAAAAAGCTCTGTTAGACCAGGATTGACACACATCTGTCCCCACGGCGCCATATCGTTAGCCTCGTAGACCGCGGGGCAGCATGAACGCCGAGGACCTGGTAATCGCCTTCAAACGGGACATGGCGAAGCTGAGCGGGACCGAGCGCCGCCGCGCGATTGAGTCCGTCAGGGACGTGATCCGCGCGGCGGCGTTCGACGACACGGCCGGCTCCGCCTACGAGGTCGAGCGCAGCCGCGTCTGCCTCAAGACCGCCTACGCCATGCGCCATAGGCTGATCGAGTGCCTCTCGGCCCACTGCCCCCATTCAGGGCCGGGCGGGGCTGCGGCGGCGAGCTCGACGAGATCTACTTCCCTGAGTCGCTCAAGGGCAAGGGCAACCGCGCGAAGGGGTTGTTCGCGATGCCGTATCGGCAGCATAGAGACGGTATGTCCATTTCGTCTCTTTTAGCGCTGAATACCATGTATCGGGTTCATTTTCTCATGCCTTATAAGGAATATATGAGACGGCTGAATTCGTAGATGCCTGTTGTAAATGAATGTATGTGAGAAAGCTAACAACTACATAATAAGAGTTGCGTTTGGCATCAGGCAACGAAAACCGTTGCATTTTGTCTCTTGCAACTAAAAGGGTTGCGTTTGGTATATAGCAACGAAAACAGTTGCATTATGTCTCATGCAACTAAAAGGGTTGCTTTTGGTGTCTAGCAACGAAAACAGTTGTGCACGGGCAAGATAACCCTCACGCTTTGCGAATGATATCTTTGTTCCTGCAAATTAAAACACGCAATGTTATAGATAGACGAAATCTGATTAGCGGGCGACGATGAATGCCACATCTCTATTATCACGGGGACTGCCGCCCCAGAAAAACCCGATATGGCAATCGACGCTGATAGCAGTCTTAAAGAACATGACGTCGCCCTCACTCGACCTAGAACCGTTCGAGAATCTCCTCGGCGTTCTCTCGCAGATAGATATCTAGGTCCGGCACGGCAAACTGCACGTAGCCCCTCT
>ENA-OPZZ01000069-OPZZ01000069.1-human-gut-metagenome-genome-assembly--contig:-NODE-69-length-74860-cov-5.347544_pt1 | contig 74860 bp, 71 predicted proteins | sample MGYA00242487_ERZ504511 | MGnify/ENA primary metagenome ERZ504511 (study PRJEB26092, sample SAMD00036241) | human gut metagenome | host: Homo sapiens | study: EMG produced TPA metagenomics assembly of... | reverse complement strand
ACCGGAAACTGGGTCGGGCATCGTGAGTGTCACATTCAGCCGGATTGGCTATTGGTCTATCGGATTGAGAATGATTTGCTCGTCTTGACACTATCCCGAACAGGAACGTACAGCGATTTATTTGGAATAATGGCAATATTCTATGGCTTAAGACAGGTGAATTGAACAATGGAATAGTGTATGATACTGAGGAAAAAGTTACACAGAAGGCTTTTCAGGATTGCTCTTTACGTATGAATAAAATTGGGGATGTTCTTATTGCAATGTATGGTGCTACTATTGGAAAATTAGCAATCGTAGGCAAGGAACTCACTACAAATCAAGCCTGTTGTGGTTGTACTCCTTATTTGATTTATAATTGGTATCTATTTTATTTCCTTATGGCGAGCCGAGATTCTTTCATAAAGAAAGGAGAAGGTGGTGCCCAACCTAATATTTCACGTGTGAAACTGGTTGAGCACTTAATACCTTTACCTCCACTAAAAGAGCAATATCGCATTGTTGCTCAAATAGAAAAACTATTTGAGCAACTGCGATAGTTCATTTATTCGTTCTGCGATACGCTGCTGTTCTTGATGAGGCGGAATACCAATAGGCAGATTGTTGAATAACTCTTTATTGAGGTGCGGAATTGCCGCACCTCTTTTTGAATTTTTCAATTCCTCTTTATAGAACAAGATGAAAGCCAAGATATAAGGCTTCCACATGACAGAAGAAAGCCATAACTGCTTGAACGTACTCCCCATATATCCATTCTGTGGAACAGTGAAAACTTCACCTGAATTTTCACCATCTACAAGAATGATGTTATCTCCGGCATAGACAAATTTACCTTTCTCTACAATGGTTGCAGACGATTTACCACGTAAATATTTTGCATCCAGACAAATACTCTTTCCGTTTCTTTTTTCACCGTCAATCAGTTGGCATATATCTTTCAAACGTAGCACAGACCAATTGTTAGGATATTCAAAGGGAAGCTCAATCTCAACGATTTGCGCATTTATCCTCTCATAATACTTGTTACAGCTTTAACTTTTTCAACAATACGTTGCTGCTCTCTATATGGTGGAATTGGCACCAAATAGTTTTTGACGGTTGTCGTGGAGAGTTCTTTTTGCTTTGTACTTCCGTCTGATTTATCTTCAATTACAGATTGAACAGTGTCGCTTGCAAAGTAATAGTATAGATATTGTGATAATACATGCGCTTTAAGAGGACGAATAACTGTTACATGACTGTCTGCAACTGCAAGTTCGTAAGGATTAAGTGCCGATTGATATATCGCCATACGGCCTAATGTCCCTAAACCAGTTGAGTTCCACATCAAATCTCCATCTTGTAGCAATCGTTCCTCTGAATAAGAAGAAAGGCTATTTGGGTCTATGAATTGAGCCTTATCAATACAAAATCCAGCCCATTGATTACATTTTTGTGCTATTACAGGATATTTCTTGATTGGGGAATATTTAGGAGACTTACCTCTCTGTATATATGAACAAATACCATCAAGTCTAACCCATATCCATGTGGTTGGGATTTCAAAAGGAATTTCATCATCTATACAGACAATTTCTGTTCCATTCTTCTCCCAATACTTGTTATCGTCACCTTTGTAGATGATGCTATCTATGAGAGAGGATTTTTTGAGTTTGCCCTCTTTTACAAGTAACTCTTTCTCCTTGTGAATTTCGGCAAGCAATTCTTGGGCTGTGCCTTCTGCTTGGATTTGTGGTACAAGCTTGCCTTGAATTGCCTCTTGGAGAATAGATTTCTTCAACAACTCAAAGATTGAGATATTTAGTTTACTCAAATCATTCGACAAGGATTCATACCGATCAACAAATGGCATTGTGAGATTGATTGCATTTACAATCCGAAATTGTTCTTTTAGCGGTGGAACAGGTATCAACAAGTTCTGAATCCTCATAATAGCCAATTTGGGTTGACCGACTTTTGTTATAAAAGCTGTAATTTGAGATTGTACTACATCAGAAGACAGACAATACATTAAGAATTTCTTATCCATTTGCCTAAAAACTATTTTATTCGCATTCTCGGTTAGATTTGCATTGTCAAATTCTTCTGGTATTTCACCAATATGTCCAATTGTACCTGCGACAGTAATATATAGGTCTTCTTTGGAAATATAATAAGCTTTGATTTTTTGATAAATATCTTCTGTGATATAGTGAATATCATTGCTGTTTACAGAATGATTTTTCATGTCTGTAACACGAATATACTTATGTCCTGTGTTTACTGTAGTTAAAGATTGTCCAACAGGTATTCTTTTTCCACCACATATAGAAGCTATATTCCCTAATTTTTCCCATTCCCACCCCTGTGGTATCTCAAACGGAATCTCCTCATCAATGCACTTCACCTCTCCGGTTGCAAGAAACTTCTCATAATAGGAATTGTCGTCACCACGGTAAATGATTGATTCGTTTTTGTCTTTCTTGATTTTTTTCTCTTTCACCAGTTTGGCTTTCTCGGCTCTGATACGTTCAAGAAGTACAGAAGCTGGTTCATCATTAGGGTCTTGCGGTACAAGTTTTCCCTGTATCGCCCACTGAAGTATGCTATTTTTAAGTTGTTTTCCGTTCATTATTAGAAAAATTTACGTCCACTTCCTTCGCAATCAGGACATTCTTTTGTTACTTTACCTTCTCCATTGCATTCTCCACATCGCAATTTACCATAACCGTTGCAATCTTCGCATATGATTTCACCCGTGCCATCACATTCATTACAACTCTTATACCCTTTGCCGTTACATGAAAAGCAATTGTCTTTTCCAGTGCCATCACAAAAAATACAGCTAAAACCATTGTCACTGTATCCAGAACCCGAACAGAAAATACATTCTCCATCTTTACCTGTTCCATAGCAGCTATAACAACGTGTCCTTCCTGTACCATTACAATCACTACATTCTATCTCGCCATTACCAACACAGCCTCTGCACCTGAAATAGCCATAGCCATTACAGTCATCACATTCTGTTAGAACTTCTCCTTCCCCATCACAATTGTTGCATTGCATGAACTTTGGGGTGGATTTGCAAGAAAAGAAGGATAACAACAAAAGAATAAATGAAAAGTATATCATTTTGTTGTTATTAATATTTGATGTTTTAACTGATAATTGCTTTCCGTTCATTGTTCGTAATCCTCTCCTTGTATTCCTAATTCTCCTTTGCTCATAGCATTGGCAATATCTATTTTCAGTTCTTCGTCATAGTCCTTGCTTGTCATAAAGCTATTGACGATGCGTAGCAGCAAGTCTTGGTCTATATTTGATGCTGCCACATGATAAATGATAGATTCCAAGGTTCGCATACAGATACAGGCGTGCCAATAGTAATTGTTTTTGTGTAAGAAATACGCACCCAAAGTAAGTGCAATACGCTTGTTCCCATCATTGAAGAAGTGCCCTGAACAGAATCTATACATCAGATAGGTCAGTTTCTCTACAAAGGTCGGATAGTATAAATCATTTTGTACAAAATCCAATGTAGCACGAATACCTCCTTCATCACGCACTCCTTCAAAGCCACCATCGCTGGCATCAATCATTTTGCCATAGATGGTTAAGGCTTCATCGTAGTCTATATAAACAATTTCCTCACTCATCTTCTGCCTGCTTTAAGCGTTTAAGCACATCTTTATTGTCTGCTAAAATACGGTCAAAATCAATAGACTGATCGCCGATGAATCGTTCAAACTCTTCTGGAGTAACAGCTTGTAGATAATCTGCTATATTTCCATGATACGCATCCCGGAAGCTGAAATCTCTTGAAGCCATTTTTGTTCTGGCATCATTTAGATAAGGTTTCTGCATGGGATGTTCGGCAAGTTCATTCACAATGCGCTCTACCTCGTCAATGGTAAGTTTTCTGCCACCATTTTCCTTGAATCGTTCACTGATAGCAGCACCCACTCCGTTTTCAAAAGAAGAGATAACCAACAGAACCTCTGAATACAAGGTGTGCCGAACATTGTCTTTTGAATCCAACTTCAATACTTCTCGGTATTCCTTGGCATTCTCCTTGAAAACAGCCTTGTAGATAAAATCTGTAATCTGGGAATACTTATATGTGGGATGTCCGTCCACATATTGATTGATGGCGGAAGTGAGATTTTTGCGATAGTTTTCTTCTGTGATTGCGGCAGGAAGGTAATGCACATCTCTGCGATTTATATATTTTGTTCCGCCACCTGTCTTTTCATTGATAGTGGTAATCACAAAATCCAAGATAAGGCTACGGACTTTTTTAGCTTTCTCACTCTCCGTAAGCAGCATACCCATATCTAAGAATGAACGGAAGTTGAACAATCCGAGTTGGGTCGTTTTGCTCCCGACATTTATGACGGGAGCAAATTGTAACTTCAATTCTTTCAGATGCTTACCCTTACATAAAACATAGCCATTAGCCGATAATTCATCGGAATGTTTTTCCAAGTAGCGTTCTATAGTCCGTTCTTCTACTTCGTAGAAATCAGCAACCATTTTTTTTGTAAAGCGATACTCTCCCTCAAAGAGCATTCCTTCAATGTCAAGATGCTTCTGTACTTTATTAACAGCAAAACGGTTGTTAAGTACATTTTGTCTTTCTATGTTTGAGATGGTCAAATCTTTCATTTCACTTCACAATTATCAGTTACACGATTTTATGTCTATACCGAGAATCTTCTGAATCTCAGAAAGTGTTTTGTCTATTTCATGGTCAAGCGCAGCACGTTTTTCGAAATACTGTTTGAGCAGTTCTGCTGGAGGGAGTATTTCTTCTTCCTCTTTCGGGAACTTGCACTGGTCGAAGTTGCAATCCAAGTCTATCAATTGTTGTGCAGTGAACACACGGCTCTTTTCTCCCTCTTCGTCATTGATGATTTCTTTTCTATCTTTCCACCACTCCTGAATAGGCAGAGTGTGTTCCACCTTCATTGGTTTGGTCTTTGAGAAGTGCTTGTACCCTTCCGGCATATCCAAGCGATAGAACCATGTTTCTTTTGTTTTGAATCCTTCTTCGCAGCCTTCTGCTTCTTCGTTATTAAAGAAAAGAATATTGGTTGCAATGGAAGTGTATGGAGAGAATATAGAACCCGGCAAACGGATAATGGTATGCAGATTGAACTTTCGGAGAAGATTCTCTTTTAGCGCAAGTTTTGCTCCATCTGTGCCAAATAGGAAACCATCGGGGATAATCACGCCACACCGTCCACCAGCTTTGAGGCGATACATGATAAGGGCAATGAACAAATCCGCAGTTTCACTTGAACGGTATTGTACCGGAAAGTTACTTTTTACGCTATCTTCTGTACTACCACCATACGGAGGATTCATGCCGATAACATCCACTTTGTCGTTTTCCTTGAAATCTGTGACGTTTGTTCCAAGCGAATCACAGTTTGCTATGTTGGGAGCCTCAATATCATGGAGCAGCAGGTTTGTGATACTCAATAGATACGGCAACGGTTTCCATTCTTGACCTATAACTGCATTTTGCAATTTTTCTCCATCTTCGGCAGAACGTACATTTTTAGCCATATAATTGAGAGCAGAGGTAAGGAAGCCGCCAGTACCACTGGTGAAGTCGCCAAAAGTCTCGCCCAATTTCGGGTCAAGCATCATCACAATAAAATCGGTCAATGCACGTGGAGTATAGAACTCACCAGCATTTCCTGCCGATTGTAAATCTTTCAAGATTCCTTCATAAATATCTCCGAATGTGTGACGGTCGTCTGCATCGTCAAACTCGATTTCGTTTACAATGTTGACCACTTGACGTAAAAGCGTTCCATTCTTCATATATTGGTTCAGATCAGCAAATGTTTCTTGAACAATGCTTTTGGCTCGCGGTGTATTGGCATCTATCGGAAGATTCTTCAATGTCGAAAACAGTTTCTCATTGACGAAAGATAGCAGTGCTTCACCAGTCAGAGCTTCACCATCTTTCTCATCTACTGCCCAATTACGCCAACGTAAATACTCGGGAATGATAGATTTATAGTTATCATCTTTATATTCCCATGTTTCTTCCTGTGTGTCATAGACTTTCAAGAAGAACATCCAAGTCATCTGTTCAATTCTTTGTGCGTCACCATTGATACCTGCGTCTTGACGCATGATATTTTGAATTCGCTTTATGATGTTGTTTACTGCCATTTTTAAGCTGATTTATATATTTGATACTCCAATTCTTTGATGGCTTGTTCAAAGGCGACTTTGCCACCAAATAGTTTTATGATTTTGGTAGGTTTCCCAATGCTATTGAATGGCGGTATCTCTAAGATGTTTGCCTTTTCAAAATCAAGAATGCCATTCTCCGCATATTTGTCAAGAAGAGCCTCCAATACTTCACGAGCTTTACCTTCGTACTTTCCAAAGTAATTACGTTTCTTTACATTGTTTGCCCTCTCTTTTCTTGTCAATGGTGGTTGGTCAAATGCAACGTGACATATCACATCGAAGATATCGGCATCTTTCAATGCCGGATTTGCTTCACGTACTGCGTCTATCAAGATGGCATATTCCTTTAACTCATCCATAACCGCCTGTTTGCGTTCTGCTTCAGTCCACGTTTGTACGAAATCATCCAAACTTTGATAGTGTCGCAACAGTTGCTTTCTCGCAAAGGACTGAACACTTTCCGTTCTCATGGTTTTGCCATCCTCTCCCAAAACAGATACTATCTCATGAGCAATACGAATATCCTTTCCATTGATAAGATACTTTTCACGAGGTTCGTGAGCTGTTGGAGGATTTGAGGGAACAGGCGGATATGGCTTCGGCTTTTTTCCACTGCCTTTGGGTGGTTCAGGGTCGCCGTCAAATGACGGGTCTTTGAATTTTGCGGTAGCATTGCGGAAGTCGAGGATTTCCAAATGCCACTTGCCTTTGTCTTTTCTAAGTCGTGTGCCACGCCCAATGATTTGCTTAAATTCCGTCATAGAGCCAATTTCTTTATCAATGACGATTAAGCCACAAGTTTTGCAGTCCACTCCTGTAGATAGAAGTTCGGAGGTAGTAACAATTACCGGATAAGGTTCGTCAACACTGATAAAGTTGTCTAACTGCTTCTTCCCCTCTTTGTCCTCTCCGACAATGCGTGTTACGTAGTAAGGAGATTTTTTACATAAATCGCTATTCATGTTGATAAGCAGTGTTCGCATTTCGGCGGCTTCCTCAATATCTGAACAGAACACGATTGTCTTTGTCATACGACCGATGTCGTATAACATTTGGGTAATCCTGTGTGCTACTACTTTACGCCTTAACTTAATGGCAAGGTCACGACCTATATTCTGTCTTTGATATAATTTCTGTTCAATCTCCTTTCCTAATAAATCTATTTCACCTTCATCGGGAGTCCAGCCCTGCAAATCAACGTTGATGAAGTCGGCAGTAACCCGATATGGAGCCAAGAAACCATCTTGGATTCCTTGAAGAAGGGAATAGGTATATACCGGCTCTCCGAAATAATCCAAGTTGTTTGCTCCTTCATCAGCTTTCGGGGTAGCAGTCATACCGATTTGGGTAGCCGAGCTGAAATACTCCAATACTTTGCGCCATGCAGAATCGTCCTTTGCGCTACCACGATGGCACTCGTCAACGATAATCAAATCAAAGAAGTTTGGCTGCACCTCCAAAAACGGATCTGGCTTGCCCTCTTTTCCGACTAGTTGATGGTATAAAGCCATATATACCTCGTATGATGAATCAATTTTTTCTTCACCTTCTCCAACAGAAGTTATCTTAGTCATAAACTTCTTGAAAGGTTTGAAGTCTTGCACCATTGTTTGGTCAATGAGAATATTTCGGTCTGCAAGATAAAGAATCTTTTTCTTTGCTCCGCTTTTATGGAGACGATGGATAATCTGGAAAGCAGTAAAAGTCTTACCAGTACCGGTAGCCATTACGACAAGTACACGCTGTTGTCCTCTTGCAATGGCTTCCACTGTACGGTCAACCGCTATACGTTGGTAATATCTTGGCTCATGGCTATGGGCATCATAATAAAACGGTGTTTCTATTATGTTAAGTTCATCCGATGTATAGTTCTTGGATGCAAGATAACGATTGTATAGTTCTTCTTCTGTCGGGAAATTTTCTAACTTGATTTCGGTTTCTTTCCCTGTGATAAAATCATGTTCCAAGAAAGCATCTCCATTACTGGAATACGCAAATTTCAAGTCAAGGATTTGGGCATAATCCATAGCTTGTTGAATACCACCACCAACAGCGTGTTTATTGTCTTTGGCTTCTACTACTGCAATGGGCTTACCTTTATGGTATAATAGATAATCAGCCTTTTTTCCTTCTGCTACTGAATGTTGGTTGCCAACAACAAGTACTCGACCATCCGTGAAATAATACTCTTCACGCATATTTACGCTTACCGCCCAGCCTTTTTGTTGGAGTGCAGGGGTAATGAACAAAGTACGTATCTCTTGTTCTTTGAGTTCTTTCTTGTTTACTTCCATGATAATAAATTGTTTTAGGATTTATTACTGCTAACAATCAAATCTTTCACGTCAATATCAAGAACATTAGCTATATCATTAAGGGTTTTGAGGTCTGGTTGAACAGAATTACTACACCATTTACTCACAGTGCAATTGGATTTACCAATCTGTTCTGCAAGCCATTTTCCTGTTTTCTGTTGTTCTGCAAGTACTACTTTTAGTCTGTTCAAATTAGCCATGAGGTAAAATGTTTTAATTCAAGAGCAAATTTATATAAATAGTCTGATAACATAAGCAACTTCCGATAATAATTATTATCAGGAAGCGAAAAATGGCTTAAATACCGTATTTCGATAGGATATTTTCGTCAATTTCAATTTTATGTCGACCCGTAGTAGTCCGCAGATTCTTTCTTACGGTGTCAAACGTGGAGTTGGTAAACCATTCGGCAAATGTTGCCATCACAAATGATGTAGTTATATCTCCACCTATATTATATTGGAAAGCGATGTTCCAAGCAAAATTCTTTAAAGAGATTTGTGTGAGCGAACTATGTTTCTTAATATGAATCTCGGTCATAGAAAGCACTTGGCGATTAGTCACAAAATAGCGGACAGATTCGCAAATCTGGAAAATCTCTGTTTCGTCCAAATCAAAACGCTTGAATGTGTCTCGTGTATATTTCAGGATAGCATTTAATTTCTCGTCTTCTTTTCTTTCATTTTTGTTGCTTGTATTGTTGTTGCTCATGCTGGTATTCATAATGGAATAATTCCATACGCCTTTTTGTACTTCTACACAATCTTGGGTATGTAAGGATGCAACAGCCGAAGTCTTTTTATCTGTCACTTCATCGGCTAATGCCAAATGTGACAAAGGAGTTTCTATAATGTATCTTGCTATAGAGATGCAAAGATGATATAGAAGTTTCAGTATCACATATCCGACAGCTATAACGAACGGAAGCAAACTCATTCGTATGCTAAGCATATTGCATATTTGAAATGCAATCATTGAAGCCAGCAACACCGCAATGACCTCTATTGTCAAAGAATGGAGTATATATTGTTTTTGCTTCATGCCTATTGTTTTTTATTTCTCAAGCAAAGGTATAACACTTTTTCATAAAAAACGAAAGTAAAAAAAATGGATACCGTTTTGCAAATCAATAGCTTATGAAAATAAAAGCATAATAAGAGAAAATATCGAAGACTATCTGAAAACAAGAGAAAATAGAAATCGTCAAAAACAGCATAGTTAAACTAGGTTAAAGTTTTTGCGGTAGCTTTTCTATTCTCGCTAAGGCTGAAATATAGAGTAAACGAAGTAAAGTAATCATATTTGTACCAAGTTATATACAATACACTGATATACAGTAGTAATTATCTTTCAGGAAGGGTAAAATAACACCTGGCAGAAAAAAGAACCTGCCTGCAACATATATAATGTATAAGTCTGAAGATTATAGATGTTGCAGGCTATACATTATAGATGTTACAGGTTATACATCCGCATATATGGACACCTGGATCATGATGCGTGAAAGGAGACAATACAAAACATAATTTTACTCTTGCACCCCGATCAATTCTCCCCATAATTCCCCCTTATATCTACATTTTTATTACATTTGCACCCAAGAAACTAAAAATGTATGAAAATGAATATGCGTATAGCAGCAATACTCCTTTTAGGATATTGTGCAGGTATGTCAACTCCTGCTTTTGCCCAGAAAAAGGACAAGCTTAAAAAGGCCCCAACATCTCCTTGAACATTTCCGCGAAGAAAGACAGTGTCAAAACCACTTATCTGAATATCGGTCTGCTTACAAATATCTATCAACTGAAAGGAATCGGTATCAACGCTGTATCCAGTGTTGTACAAAACGATATGACGGGTTTCCAAATCTCCGGCCTTGCCAGCATTACCGGACGCCACGCCTCCGGTTTCCAACTGGGAGGTATTGCCAATGTAGCCGGAGGCAATGCCAATGGCATCATGCTCAGCGGACTGATGAATGTTGCCGGAGGGAAAGCCAACGGTATCCAAATTTCCGGATTAGGCAACATTGCCGGAAACATATCAAGAGGAGTTACCATCGGCGGTCTGATGAATCTGGCCGGCAACAAAGCCCAAGGAGTTCAGATAGCCGGCTTGGCCAACATTGCCGGAAAATCACAAAATGGCGTCGCTATCGGCGGACTGATGAACGTATCTGCCGAGAAACTGAACGGAGCACAAGTTTCCACCCTGCTCAATATCAGTGGCGGAAAAGCCAAAGGCGCTCAAGTCTCAGCCATTGGTAATGTAGGTGTAAACGTGAATGGTATGCAATTCTCCGCCATCAGCAATATCGCTGCCGGAGAAATCAGAGGCTTGCAGCTTTGCGGTGCGGTAAATATCGCCGTCAAGACGGAAAATGCCCTGCAATTCTCAGGACTGACCAATGTTTGCCAAGGCAAGTTACGCGGTGTGCAGTTCGCTCCCGGCAACTACGCCGGAGAAGTAAGCGGCGCGCAAATCGGTTTACTCAACCTGTGTGGCGGGAATGTAAAAGGAATACAAATAGGAATCATCAACCATAGCAAGGATACTACCGCCCATAAACTAGGTTTGGTGAATATCACTCCCAAAACCCGTATCCAGATGATGCTGTTTGCAGGTAACACCAGCAAACTGAATGCTGCCGTGCGTTTTAAAAACCGCCGGAGTTATACCATGCTGGGTATCGGTACACACTATCTGGATTTGAATGACAAATTTTCGGGCTGTGTGTTCTACCGTGCCGGTCTTTACTATCCCATCGCCTCCAAACTGGAACTAAGTGGCGACTTAGGTTATTTCCATATAGAAAACTTTGAAAATGAAGATGCGGAAACACCGGAACGCATGTATTCATTGCAAGCCCGTATCAATCTGGAATATAAATTCAAATCCAGAATCAGTTTCTTTGCATCGGGTGGTTACGGCATGACGCGCTACTATGATAAAAATAAGTTCTACGAAAAAAAACCTATTTTCGAAGCAGGTGTTATCTTGTTTTAAGCAGCCCCGTCACCCTAGTATAAACTAATCCATACAGTATGAAACTACAGCATATCGCATTAGTCTGCCTGCTGGCATTAAGTGCCGGGAACGTCACAGCCCAGATGCTCCACCGCCCCGATTCCATGTATACATTCACCGATCCTCGCCTGCAAAAAAAACACCCTTGGCGTGCCGCTGCCGAAACTTTCGGAATGAATGTCGGAGTATGGGCATTCGACCGTTATGTAATGAACGAAGACTTTGCCAAAATCAGTATCGGCAGCATACGGCGCAATATCAAGCATGGTTTTGTATGGGATAACGACCAATTCTCCACCAACCTGTTCGCCCACCCCTATCACGGAAATCTTTATTTCAATGCAGCACGCAGCAACGGACTTACCTTTTGGGAATCGGCTCCATACGCCTTTGCAGGTAGTTTGATGTGGGAAATAGCCGCAGAAGTGGAGCCGCCCGCCATCAATGACCTGATGGCAACCACCCTAGGCGGCATCGCCCTGGGAGAAGTAACGCACCGTATGTCTTCTTTGGTACTGGACGACTCCAAGCGTGGTTTCTCACGTTTCACCCGCGAGTTTTTGGGAACCTTGATCTGCCCCATGCGGGGATTGAACCGAATGATAACCGGCGAGATGTGGAAAGTAAAACGCTCTCATTACAAATACCACGATTACGACCGCATTCCGGTACACTTTTCCATAGGTGCCGGTGACCGTTATCTGGCCGATGACAATTACCTGTTCCGTGGAGAGCACAATCCCTACCTTGAATTCCGGGTACAATACGGAGATGCCTTCGATAAAGTGAATGACGGCCCATACGATTACTTCACCGCGCGGGCCACCTTCGGTCTTTCCGGGAACCAGCCTCTTATCAGCCAGATCAACCTGATGGGCAAACTATGGGGTGTTCCCCTGAAAACCACTACCGGCATGGAAATGATGTTCGGTATCTTCCAGCACTTCAACTATTTTGATTCCGAGGAAGTGATTGACGGATCGGGGCGTATCCCTTACAAGATTTCGGAAGCTGCCAGTGTGGGACCGGGTATGATTTATAAATTCCCCCGAATGAACAGCCTGGTAAATTTGGAACAGCGTGTGTTCCTGAGTGCCATCCTGCTGGGTGGAAGCCTTACCGACTATTACAACGTAATAGACCGCAATTACAATATGGGAAGCGGATACAGCATAAAGAACAACACCATTCTGGACTTCGGCCGTTACGGCATGTTCGCACTGAATATGCATCTTTACCAGATTTTTACCTGGAAAGGATACGAACACAAGGATTTGGAAACAATAGATCCGCTCTATCTGAATGCGCAGGGAGACAAAGGAAATGTAATGCTCGCTGTAGTGAATCCGATTATCGAGCTGAATCTAAGCTCCCACTTCAAAGCCAATATGGAAGTGTCCTATTACTACCGCCACACACATTATTCCTACCATGAGGACATAAAATATAAGACCTTTGAAACCCGGCTAGGATTGATTTATCAATTCTAAAGCAAGGAAGAACGGACACGGCTCAAGGTTTCGGGAGTCATCTGTAATAAGGAAGCGATGTACACAAGAGGCGCACGCTTCAATATTTCGGGATGAAGCTGCAACAATCTGTTATAACGTTCATGAGCCGGTTCAAAACGAAGCGTGTCCGCCTTCACCTGTGACTCTATCAAAGAATGTTCGATAAAACCGCGATAAAGACGTTCGATATCGTGATATTGATCTATCAATTTCTCCACTTCCACACGGGGTAACTCCCATACCACGGATGCTTCCAAAGTTTCCACCATCAAGCGGGTGGGCTCCTGTTTAAAATAACTCTCTATGCAAATAATCATTCCGTTCTCATAACCGATATGCTCAGTCAGATCTTTATCATATTTATAATAAAATTGTCTGAGCATTCCTTTTTCTATAAACAACATCGCTTTACAAACCTCACCGGCCTGCAAAACAATCTCCCCTTTACGATATTTTCTACAAACTAAGATTTCGGCTAATGCGTGAACACTTTCTCTACTGAGAGGATGGTTAACTTCTGCTATCCTTCTAGCTATGTCTATACTAGTTGTCATGTGCTCCCAATTTTTGTATTTGCTGCAAAAATACAAAAAAGGCTGGATTATTAGACATAAATTACAAAATTAAACCGATAAAGTTCTGAATAATAGTTTTTTTATATACTTTTGAAACGCAATAGTAATAAAACGACCTTTATGAAACTACTAGCCTCTTTAACAATCCTGGGTTTAGTCATGGCACAAAGTGTCACAGCCCAAACGAATTACACAAAGGATCCGGAAAGCTGCACTAGCATTATGGTAGGAAAGAAAGCAACTACCGATGGATCAGTTATAACCAGTCATACATGCGACAGCTGGTACCGAACCTGGGTAAACATGGTTCCGGCAGAAAGTTATGAAAGGGATACTGTAATGAATATTTACGATGGCCGTATGCATACCGAGTTTGTAGCCGACCAGACTAATGTAAAAATCAAGGGGCAAATACCACAAGCTAGAAAAACATATGCCTTCATGGACACCTCCTACCCTTGCATCAACGAAAAGCAGCTGGGGATAGGTGAAACTACCGTAAGCGGACGCAGGGATCTGGAAAATCCCAAAGGTATGTTTATGATTGAAGAATTGCAACGTGTGGCATTGCAACGCTGTACAACAGCCCGTGAGGCTATCCGCCTGATGGGAGATCTCATAAAACAATACGGTTATGGCGACAGCGGCGAATGTCTGACCATTGCCGATCCTGATGAAGTATGGCACTTCGAAGTCTTCGGAGAAGGAAAAGATAAAATTGGCGGAGTATGGGCGGCAGTCCGTATTCCGGATGATCATGTAGGCGTATCTGCCAACATCTCGCGAATCAGCACCCTCAATCTGAAAGATCCCGACCACTATATGGCTTCCGAAAATGTATTTGACGTGGCTAAAAAATTAGGATATTGGGATGGAAAAGAGCCTTTTAAATTTTGGAAAGCTTATAGCGGAAAGAATTACTCCGGCCAACTGAAATCCTTCAGCACCCGCGAGCACTTTATCCTGAATGCACTGGCACCGTCATTAAAGCTTGATTATGAAGCAGAAGAACTGCCTATCAGTGTAAAACCCGACAAGCAAGTATCTGTAACCGATGTTATGGCATTGCTCCGGGAAACATACGAAGGAACGCCGCTGGATATGACACAGAATCTGAAAGTTACGGTAAAAGATAGAAAAACCGGAAAAGTAGACACCATTATCAGCCCGAAAGCCAATCCGTGGATGCGTGGCGATGAACTGAATATGCTGAACGGTATTAAAAAGGGAGTTGTGAAATCAGTACGCAATATCGCAGTTCCGCAATGTGCTTATTCTACAGTTATCCAATTGCGCAACTGGCTGCCCGATGCAGTAGGCGGTGTGGTATGGTTCTCTATGGACAACCCCGGACAAAGCCCGCGCGTTCCGGTATTCTGTGGCATTACTGATTTCCCTGCTATGTATAAAATCTGCGGTAACCACCGCTATCGCGACGACGCCGCCTTATGGCACTATCGCCGCGCCAACAAACTGGCTGCTGTAAGATGGGGAACTGCCCGCAAAGTAATGGAAAAAAATATTCGTCATTTCGAGGAAAAAGGACAACGGGAACTTCCATTTGTGGAAGCACAATACCAAAGTATCCTTCAATCTAAAGGGGAAGAAGCAGCCCGTGCTTATCTCACAGACTACACGGCAGACTTTATAGGCGCCACCATCCTTCGCTGGGACGAAATGGCAAACCAATATTGGATTGAGTCACGCTTCGGCTTTTAATTGTTAACCTTATCATATTAAAAACAAACTTATGAAGACAAAAGTATTCACACTAGCCGCACTGCTATGCTGTGCATCAGCCATGTATGCACAAGAAAGTGGTTACAAATTCACGACTGTTGCATCACAGAAAGCAACTCCAGTCAAAAATCAGGCCTCTACCGGAACTTGCTGGTGCTTTGCCACCACTTCGTTCATGGAATCCGAACTGCTCCGTATGGGCAAAGGGGAATATGATCTTTCTGAAATGTTCATTGTACGCCAAAAGTACTTGAACCAATTGGAAGACAACTATTACCGGGGAGGCAACGGGAATTTAGGACAAGGAAGTCTTTCACACACATGGAAGAATGCTTTCAACCAAGTGGGTATCGTACCCGAGGAAGTATATCACGGAATCAACTATAACTCAGAAAAACATAACCATGGTGAAATGGTGAGATATATCAACGCTTTAGGAAACACAGCCGTTAAGATGAAACGTCGCAGCCCGGAATACTACAAGCTGATCAACAACCTTTTCGATACTTATCTAGGAGAACTTCCTGAAAAGTTCACTTACAAAGGAAAAGAGTACACTCCGAAATCTTTTGCCGAAAGTCTGGGTTTGAACATGGACGATTATATCGAACTGACTAGTTTCACTCACAAACCGTATTACCAGAAATTCTCTCCGGAAGTACCCGACAATTGGGAAAATGAACAAATGTACAATCTTCCGCTGGACGAAATGATGGAAGTTGCCGACTATGCTTTGACCCACGGATATACCGTATGTTGGGACGGTGATGTCAGTGAAAAAGGTTTTTCATTCAAAAATGGTGTAGCCATCAATCCGGTAGTGAAAAAAGCGGAAGATTTCTCGGGTTCCGACCGTGCACGTTTTGAGAAAATGGACCCTAAAGAACAAAGAGAGATGCTGGCGGAAGCCTACAAATTTGAAAAACCGTGTCCCGAAGTAAATGTCACTCCGGAAGTCCGTCAGGAAGGTTATGAAGCATTTGTCACTACAGATGACCACCTGATGCATCTTACCGGTATTACCAAAGACCAAAACGGGACCAAATACTATATCACCAAAAATTCTTGGGGTACAGAACGCAATACATTTGGCGGTTATCTGAATATGTCCGAAAGCTATGTACGTGCCAAGACTATTTTCCTCATGGTGCATAAAGATGCTATTCCGGCTGCAATCAAACAGAAATTAGGAATTAAATAAAAAAGAAAAGAGCAGGCGTCCGTTTTTCTAAAATAGACGCCCGTTTTTTGAAAACAGATATCCGGAATCCCAATACATACTTGTGTTTTCAAATGGACATCTATTTTTTAGTAAAAGATTCATAATAACTATGACGAAAAAGAACTTATTTACATTAGTCTTATGCTTATTCTGTTTCGGAACCACAACTCATGCGCAACGTATCCCCACATTGGAGGAGGCCGTATACGGAGGACTGATCAAGACAGAAGGCGGAAGTAACGTGAACTGGATGAAAGATGGAGAACGTTATTCCAAAATAGAGAAAAATGCCGAGGGAGCATACGAAGTCACTGCCTACAAAGCAAAGGACAATTCCAAAGAAGTGCTGATCCCTGCCAATATGCTTTTGAATCCGCAAACAGGAAAACCTATCTCTGTCCGCAATTTCGTATTCAGCGAGGATAACTCCAAAGTATTGATCTATACCAATACCCGTCGCGTATGGCGTTATGATACCCGCGGTGATTACTGGGTGCTTAATTTGAAAGACGGCAAACTGCAACAATTGGGCAAAAGCTTGCCGGAAGCTACCTTGATGTTCGCCAAGTTCTCGCCGGATGCCAGCCGGGTAGCATATGTCTCCAGAAACAACATTTATGTAGAGAGTCTGGTTGACGGGAAAATCAACCAACTAACTCAAGACGGAAATAATGAAATTGTAAACGGAACATTCGACTGGGTATACGAAGAAGAATTCAACTGCCGCGACGGTTTCCGCTGGAGTCCCGACGGGCAATACATAGCCTATTGGCAAAGCGATACCCAAGGTACGGGATGGTTTGATATCATCAATAATGTAGATTCCATTTATCCTAAAATCCAACGTTTTCCCTACCCTAAAGCCGGAACAGCAAACTCCGCTGTAAAAGTAGGCTATGTATCAGCCGACGGTGGAAACACCACTTGGCTGGCTCTTCCAGGTGATGCACGCAACCACTATATTCCACGTATGGAATTCATTCCGGGCTGCAACGAACTGTTCATCCAGCAAATGAACCGTGCCCAAAACACCAATAAAGTATGGATTGCGAAAATAGGTGAAAATACCCCCGTCAATATCTTTACCGATCAAGATGCCGCATGGTTGGAAACGAATGACAATGTGCGTTGGTTGAAAGGGAACAAGTATTTCACTTGGGAAAGCGAACGTGACGGATGGCGCCACCTGTATCGTATAAGCCGTGATGGTAAAGAAATCAAGCCCATCACCCAAGGAGCTTTTGATTATATTCAAGAAGTAGGTGCGGATATGGATAAAGGTTTTGTGTACTTTATCGCCTCTCCCGACAACTTCACCCAGCGCTATCTCTACCGGGCACGTCTTTTCGGCAATGGAGAGGTAAAGCGGCTAAGTCCTGTTGACCAAAGCGGGCAACATCGTTATATCATGTCACCGTCCGGCAAATGGGCAGTCCATACATTCAGTAACTCGGAAACTCCCCCTGTAATCGACATGGTGTCTTTCCCTGCCCATAAAAGTATACGTCTGATTACTGACAATGCAAAAGCCAAGGAGCAATACAAAGCCTTGGGGCTGCAACCGAAAGAATTTGTAAAAACCCGTTCAGGAGAACTGGAACTGGATGCATGGATGATCAAACCCGTAAACTTTGATCCCAGCAAAAAATATCCGGTCATAATTGATGTCTATGGAGAACCTGCCAACGCCACCGTGCAGGATGTATGGAGCGGAGGAAGTTTATGGCACCAGTACTTGGCAAACCTGGGGTATATCATAGTCAGCATCGAGAACCGTGGTGCCAATGCACCCCGTGGACGCGAATGGCGCAAATGTATTTATGGAGAAGTCGGAACCTTTGCCAGTGAAGATCAGGCAAGAGGCATCCAAGACTTGGCACGTCAATACTCTTTCATTGACACCGCACGTATCGGTATCACCGGCTGGAGTGGCGGAGGCAGCCAGACGCTGAACAGTATGTTCCGTTATCCCGATGTTTTCCACACAGGTATTGCCATTGCTTTTGTGGCCGACCAGCGTCTGTATGACACAGTTTATCAAGAACGTTATATGAATACTCCTCAAAATAATCCGGAGGGTTACCGCAAAGGGTCTCCCATCTCGTATGCAGCAGGATTGAAAGGCAACTTGCTGTTAATTCACGGTACAGGAGATGACAATGTCCATTATCAGAATTGTGAAATGTTGGTCAATGAACTGGTACGGCACGGAAAAATCTTCTCACAGATTTCTTACCCGATGCGTTCCCATGGAATTTACGAAGGCGAGGGAACCAGCTTGCATCTGCGAAAGACAATGGCTGATTACTGGCTGAAAAACCTGCCTGCCGGAGGAAAATAAATATGCCAAAATTCCTGCTGATATGATTATACAGTCGGCCATTCTGAACATTAGTGAAACTTTTCATATACATAAAATGATTAGAGTCCAAATTTTTCACAAAAGTTCGGGATGGCAGACTAATAAACCGATTTCGTTTTAGCAAGCTTAGCACTAAACACATAAACTAAATGAAGAAAATACAACTATTCTTATTACAATTTCTGTTAATATCTATTACGCAGCACACCAATGCCCAACTCCCTGTCAAAACAGAATATACCGTTGAGATGGGAGGAACATCGGGTAAAGGAACCTACGCGCCGATGTGGCTTACTGCCAACAGGCAAGGTTTATCTTCTGCCAATACCGAAAATGGTTATTTACGGGCAGGGATTGCACATACAATGCCATTAAACCAACATTTCGGCTTCAGTGCAGGACTGGATTTGGCAACCGCCTACAATTTCACCTCCTCATTCATCATCCAACAGGCCTATGCAGACCTTAGCTACCGATGGTTGAACCTGAGCATCGGCAGTAAAGAACGCTTGCCCGAATTAAAGAATTCCAAGTTAAGCAGCGGAGGTATGGTAGAATCAAATAATGCCCGCCCCATTCCCCAAATACGCCTGGAAGTTCCCGATTATGTAGCCATACCAGGTACCCATAAATGGCTTCATTTGAAAGGACACATAGCCTATGGACGTTTTACTGATGACAAATGGCAGGAACATTTCACCTCCATAGGCAACCCATATACCATTGATGTACTTTACCACAGTAAATCGCTTTTCGCCAAAGTAGGAAACAAAGAACATTTTCCGGTAGAATTTGAAGGAGGAATACAAATGTCCGCCCAATTTGGCGGAGACCAATATATTGCAGGACAAAAAGAGCCTGTAATAGATATGCCTACCCGGTTTGTTGACTTTATGCGTGTATTGGTTCCTATGGCCGGAGATGATACCACACCCGAAGGCGAACAAGTAAACATCTACGGAAACCATGTCGGTAGCTGGAATTTTGCCGCAACAGCTTATCTTAACCGGTGGAAGGTAAAGATCTATTATGAACATTATTTCGACGACCACTCCCAAATGTTTTTCCAATACGGACGTTGGAAAGACGGACACATCGGACTGGAAATAACTTTTCCCAAAAACCGCTTCATTGATACTTTTGTATACGAAGGATTAGGAACAAAAGATCAAACCGGACCTATGCTGTATGATTCCTTTTGGGGGGAATTTGAAGAGCAAATCAGTGCTAAAGATAATTATTATAATCACTACCTCTATCAAGGATGGCAGCATTGGGGAATGGGAATAGGTAATCCTTTACTTCCCGGACCTATTTACAACAAGAACGGACAGATTACTTTTATCAGCAATCGTGTACTGGCACATCACATAGGATTCTGCGGTTCCCCCTGTCAGTCGCTAAGTTATCGTATGCTGCTCTCCTACTCCCGCCATTGGGGTACTTATGATAATCCTCTGAATGAGATCAAGAAACAATTCAACTCTTTGTTTGAAGTAACTTATGCTCCACAACAACTGAAAGGATGGAGTTTCACTGTATCCGGAGCTATGGATCGCGGCAGCTTACTTGGAAATAATTATGGTGGAATGCTGGTTATCCGCAAACAAGGAATTATCAAATCGGGCAATAAATAGAAGTTTTAACTGTCAACCCAATCAACATATGAAACAAATATTATTATTCATACTCTTTATGCTGGGAATCAGCAGTTGTGACAAAGCTCCCATCAACGGCAAATTAGATGGCAGATGGCAATTAATGACTATAGAATATACTAATGGGAAAATAGAAGAATGTAACCGCATTTATTATAGTATCCAGTTACATTTGGTGGAAATCAGTGCCAAAGGTGGAAATGGAGGCACTCATATCGGACGTTTCTCTTATAAAGGAGATGAGGTAACCATGAGTGAATTCCGCCACCGGGGAGATGAAGAAAAACTAACGACACTGAATGAATTGAAACCTTTCGGACTTAATCAAGCTATTAATCATCTTAAGGTGGAAAAAGCAACAGGCAAGAAACTAATTCTGAAATCTGATTATGCACGCCTCACATTCAGAAAGTTCTAAAAAAATATACCACAGGCTATACAAACTGTCTGCCGATAAAATATCGGCAAAACAATTTATACGCTATAGCAGTGGCAAACCACTATACCGGATTTCCAGAAATCAATTTATCGGCAGAAATAAAACTGGTGCCACCACTCATGGAGCCGGCTTTACAAATATTGAAGCCGGCTTCATGAAACAAGTTCTTTACCTTCCTGTAGTCTGTGGTGAAATAAATTTATCTTCTAGGCTTGATATCCAATTTTACCGGCTTCAACATGTTTTCCGGACTTAGGATTGTATCCAACTCTTCCTTATTTAAAATACCATATTCCAAGACCAGTTCATAAACACTTCTACCTGTTTCCAACGCTTCTTTTGCAATCTTTGTAGAGTTTTTATAACCAATAATCGGATTCAATGCGGTTACTACACCAATACTGTTATGCACTTCAATCTTGCAACGTTCCGCATTAGCAGTAATACCTTCTACACAACGTGTACGCAAGGTTTCAAAACCATTGATCATTAAATCTACAGATTCAAAACAACACTGTGCCATCACCGGTTCCATAGCATTCAGTTCCATTTGGGCAGCTTCGCCAGCCATAGTCACACATAGTTCGTTACCCATTACCTTATAACAAATCTGATTCATCACTTCAGGAATCACCGGATTCACCTTACCTGGCATTATAGAAGATCCCGGTTGCATAGCCGGAAGGTTGAATTCTCCTAAGCCACAACGCGGTCCGCTAGCCAGCAAACGTAAATCATTACATATTTTATTTACCTTTACGGCTATCCTTTTTAAAGCTGAAGCATAACCTACCAAGCAGGAAGTATCTGAAGTAGCTCCTACCAAATCTGACGACAATTTGAAATCAAAACCTGTAATTTCACACAATGCTTTCACACATTTTTCCGCATATCCCGGTTCCGCACAAATGCCTGTACCAATAGCGGTAGCACCCATATTTACTGTCAGGAAGTCTGCCGCAGCTTCATTCAAATGACGAATTTCATCTCTCAATATACTGGCAAAACCATTGAATGTCTGACCTAAAGTCATAGGAACAGCATCTTCCAGCTGAGTACGCCCCATTTTGATGATATGCGCAAACTCTTCTCCTTTCTTATGGAATGCACCAATCAGCGATTCCAAATAAGGCAGAAAACGAAGATGAGAATAATACATGCCAATATGGATTGCAGTGGGATAAGCATCATTCGTTGATTGCGAGCAGTTCACATGGTCATTAGGAGAGCAATATTGATACTCGCCACGTTTGTGTCCCATAATCTCCAAAGCACGGTTAGCAATGACTTCATTAGCATTCATATTGGTAGAAGTACCGGCACCTCCCTGAATCATGTCTACTGGGAATTGCTCATGATGCTCACCATTTAAGATTTCCTGACACGCCAACACTATGGCATCTTTTTGTTCTTTAGTCAATAAACCTAACTCATAGTTAGCCATTGCAGCTGCCATTTTCGTAATGGCAAGACCGTTGATAAACAACGGATATTCATTTAGATGAAATTTACTTATTGGGAAATTTTCTATGCCTCTTAGAGTCTGCACACCATACAATGCACTGGCCGGAATTTCGCGGGCACCAATTAAATCACTTTCTACTCGGGTTTCTTCTGTAAGTTTTGTTTCCATGATCAGGTTATTTATTAGTTTATCATTTCTTATTTTATACAGCAAAGGTATAAACTAACATTTTGATATCAAAATATAATCTGATATAATTTCAAAATATTATTTTATACTTATTTTTCGAGATAAAACGGATAACACACTTACATTATGAAAGTTCATTCAGTTAACAAAGTCTTATATCCTTTGAAGTTCATTCAAAAAACAGACATAAAAAAAGGCGTCCATTCAGAACGCCCTTATTCTATTTTTTAACTTCGGAACTCTTATTTAACCTTTATTCTATCAAAGCCTTCTCCAAATACACCAATGACAGCACTTTGTGATACAAATGCATTCGGATCTATATCTTTTATCAAACGGAATATAGTAGTAGACTCACGTTTTTTTGCCAGCACAAACATCATTTTCACACCCGCACCGGTATAACAACCTACTCCGTCAATGAACGTCACTCCTCGATGAAGGTCTTTATTTATGCGATGCCCTATTTCTTCATGCTTCTTAGAAATAATAAAGAATTGCACTGACTGACGGGCACTATTTACTACCTGATCCAAGACAAAGCTGGATATAAACAAGACAACATATCCATATACCACCTTCTCCCAATCATGCAATACAAAATAACTGGAAGAGATAATAACCAAATCACACATCAAAATAACCCGGCCCAAAGTAATATCACGATACTTATTGACAATAGCAGCTATAATATCCGTACCTCCTGTGCTACCATTGGCAGAAAAAGCGACACCAATACCACCTCCGCAGAAAAAGGCTCCCAAGACACAAGCCATGAAAGGTTGGTCATGTATTAAAGATTCTCCCCCGGTCAAATCCTGTATGATAGGCAGAATAGAACTCAGCACAAATACAGCATAGATGGTTTTCACACTAAACTTCCATCCCAAAATAACCAAAGAAAGTATCAACAATGCTCCGTTTATTCCCAAATAGGTGTACTGAACCGGCAAACCGGTAGCCCAATAAACAATAGAAGCAATACCTGGCACCGCACCCGAAGGAAGGTCATTAGGTAACAAAAAGACGGTCCATCCAATAGCATACATCAGCATACCAAGAGCAATCAACATATAATCCCTTAGTTCTCTGATAATCCGTTGCTTACGCGTCGTAATAAAGACTGAATCCATGTGAGTTTTCCTTTATAAAATCATATTGTCCGCAAAAGTACAAAAAGATTGAATCACTTGGCTTCAAAAGGTGACATTTTTTCAAGTAAAAAGTCCTGTTAGTCCGATTTATCAAAAACAACAGTGCCTTTCACCCTTTATTATTCTTTAGGATGTAAATACCAATCTTTATAATCCGCGCCAAAAGAATCTCTCCACTGTTTAAACTCGGGATAATAGGTAGTAATAGACACCTTCTCTGAAGGCCATCTAAATTCACTGTTACTGATATTTATAGCGAAAGGCATATTATCTTCTGCTATATAATACATTGGGATACCATTGGAGTCTTGACTCAAATCACTACCCGTACCACGTAAACTCTCATCAGCTACGCTTGTCGGCTTATAGCCTGACAAATGTACTTCATGAGAACGTTTATTCACAAAAATGAAAGAATTGTAAGGCGGATAAGCATCCATGTCGCTTACTTTATCATATTTTTTAAATCCGATCACTACAGTCACAGGCTTTTTGAGAACAGGCTTTATATCAGAAAAAAGTATTAATACAGGCTTTTCTATTCCCGGCTCAAAGTTTTTTCCGATCACATTACCTTCTTGACTCACCTGCACCAAATCTATATGCTCCTTCCCTACGTAATCCAACTGAAAACCAAACCCATTTGTATAAGTAGCACCATCATTCATCGGAGTAAAAGTAGTAGTGGTGCGCACCAATGCGTTAGAAGATTTATCTTTCACAACTGTACTGGAATAATATATCACAACATCATTCATATCGTAATCATTCTTATCAGGCCAATTGTCCTCATAAGCCAAAGACCCTTTGACTACATACGAAATTTCACCCTTATTTACTTCATCCGGTATATTAGGAGTAGGTTCTACAGAAGAAGAAGCAGACGCCATAATAGCAAACTGTACATCATTAAAACGCATGTCCACATTATCTTCCATAGCCATAAAAAAACAATTGTCCAGTTCCGGATCACTTAACAAAACTGAACGTTGCTCTTTATTATCGTTATATGCAGGATTAGAATAACGAGGAAAAACACCCTTTTCTTTTCCAAATCCCATTCCCAATAAAATCCATCCAATATGAGTGCCTTGGGGAAATTCATCTTCATACTTGCTTTGTTCCTTATTCCAATATTTTAGTTTTATTTGCTCACCGACTAAAGATTTAGGAGCATTCCTACTGGAACGTGGAATCAGGATGGTCTTTTTTATGGTAGCTATATCCACAGACTCTCCTTCTTTATAAGTATAATAAGCAACCATATCCTCCCACGCAGTAGACGAGAAATCAAAATAAGTCGCAACCAAACCTGTAGATTTAGTTATTACCATATCATTACTCCCTGAAGTACGTAGTTCCGGAAACCTTTCCAGCAAATTACGATTATCTACTACTATAGAACGGCTTAAATTACTGCATCTCTCTAAAAAATGCACCAGGTATATCCAACTTTTCAGGCAACAAATAATCAGGAACCCCATTTTCATTCCAATTACCCAATACATCATATCCGTCAGGATAACTCACTCCTCCCATTACTGCTCTAGAACGCCCATCGGCAGACAGTTGTGCCTTATAATCAACATAATTAAAGGTTAGTCCGTCAGATAGTAATTCCAATTCAACAGGTGATACGACCAACACATTATCAGTTACCAGCCATACCTTTTTCAAATAAGCCGGCAAAGATACTTTTGAAAAAAATCTACCATTCATATCAGTCGAAGCAGCATAAATGGGATTTATATCTTTAAACTCCCAAGTATTTTCAACTAATTCCATAGGATATTCATCATACAGATAAAAAGCAGTCTGTACTTTCATACCATAATCAATAATAAGTTGACTATTACGGACAGTAGTAAAATCAAAAAAATCGTCTTTATTGAATTTTTTCCTCCCCTTCTTCCCCTCCCCCCGTGTATATATCATGCATATTACGCAAGCAAGACACAAAGAAAACTGATAAGCAGATGATCCAAAATTTTGTTTTCATAAAGTAGTGCGTGATTATTTTCGGCAAATATAGCCATAAATAACTAAAAAACAACTAAATAGTCAAAAAAACTGTCCCCCGACTCACGTCGGAGAACAGCCACAACACAAACACAAAATAAAACACGACAAAACTACTATGCAATTTTTTAGCCTGCTCTATGTTTTGAGTAACATAACTACCGCCAATCAGGTATTCACATATCCAAGAGGGGTTTCAGGTTATTTGCATCTATAAAACGCCACACTAGCGTCCTTTGTTCATCGGTCTTTCTAAAAATATCTTAATTCTTATTGAATTCCTCTTTCTCTTAGTTTCAGCTGCCAGTTCCAAGCCGAACGTAGAGTGTCCTCCAAATTGGCTTCTGCTTTCCATCCCAACTCCTTATTAGCAAAATCAGGATTAGCCCATACCTTCTCAATATCTCCGGCACGACGACCCACGATCTGATAATTAAGTTTCACACCGGTAGCTTTTTCAAACGTATTGATCAGTTCCAATACAGAAACGCCTTTACCCGTTCCAATATTAAAGACTTCCACCTTCTCCTTCTGCTTGTTATTCAAAATGCGATCCATTGCGATAACGTGAGCCTTCGCCAAATCCACTACATATATATAGTCACGGATGCAAGAACCGTCCGGTGTATCATAATCATCCCCGAACACACTCAGTTTTTCACGAATACCCATCGCTGTCTGAGTAACATAAGGTAGCAAATTTTGTGGAACCCCATTAGGTAATTCACCTATTAATGCAGTGGGATGTGCGCCAATAGGATTAAAGTAACGCAACATAATAGCATTGATAGGCGATCCCGAAGCAACTGTATCACGAATAATTTCTTCATTGATCTGTTTTGTATTACCGTACGGAGACTCAGCCTTCTTAATCGGAGCCTCTTCCGTTACAGGAAGAACATCGGGCTGACCATACACCGTACATGATGATGAAAAAATAATACCTTCTACTCCATGTTTCGGCATTAACTCCAACAGGTTAATCAATGAAACCAAGTTATTGCGATAATACAACAACGGTTTTTGTACCGATTCACCCACAGCCTTGCTAGCCGCAAAATGAATAATACCTTTTATACCCGGATATTTAGTAAACAGCTTATCCATTCCCTCAAGATCCAAGCAATCCAACTTTTCAAATGCAGGACGGATTCCTGAAACCTTTTCTATATTATCTACCACATCGGCGCTTGAGTTGGACAAATTGTCCACAATCACTACGTCGTAACCGCTATTTTGCAGCTCTACTACCGTATGAGAACCGATGTAGCCGGTTCCTCCTGTTACTAAAATTCTTTCTTTCATAATACTTAATATTCTGTCGTTTTCTAATAGGTTCAAAACAACTTCGACGGGTAGATCCCTTTTCGTATCATATCATTGATACGAAGCAGGACTTGTATCTTGTCATCATGCGATACCAATCCCATCCATCTGGCAGGTGTCTCAATCACTTTCACCCTGACTCCGTCAGCAATACGCTCATTCATAAAAGCCGGAATAGAATAATGGGCTTTCATATCCATTCCATTCTCATCTATGAACTTATCGAACGCCTTCTTCATCTCACCGAATACCTGCGGAGTAAATCCCCACATATTCATTGAAACCAAGCTGTTGTCATCCAAAGCCACCCATTTATGTAATTCATTAGGATACATCGGATTTCCACTTATCCGTTCTACTCCTACACGGTCTGTAACGGACAACAGATATCCCTTTTCATCCACTTCACAAATACCACGGGTAACCCCTCCGCTTTCCGCCAATACATTTCTCAGCCTGTAGCAAATATTGAAACTATGGTAGTCAGCTTCTCCCAACATCACCAGATTATTATATAACAATTCAAAACTTTCTCTTTGGTAAAAGTTCACGGCATTTATCACACCGAATGGAGAGTCAATCAACTCTTCTCCCATCAGAACAGCTCTTACCGAACCGTACAGTGCTTTGCGCTTCGGATTACGCTTTTCTTCAGGAATCGTTTCCACATCCTGATAAACATACTCCACTTCTACCACATGTTCGTATTTGCCTGATACCAGTTTCTTGAATTCTTGTTCAAAATGTCTGCTTATGACAAATACGATCTTATTAAATCCGACTCTTACGGCATCATATATGGAAAAATCTAATATTGTTTCGCCATTAGGACCTATTCCCTCCAGCTGTTTCAATCCACCATATTTATTCCCCATAGTGGCCGCGAGTACAATCAAGGTCATAGCCATTTAATCTCTCTATTAATTCTAATGCAAAAATAAGCATAAAAATTGAATTTACGGACAAGAACAATGGATTTCTTTCTAATAAAAAAGTCCGAAGCTGTGCTCCGGACTTCTGAATCGGTTTATTTTAACGATGAAGTGAACTATTCTATTCCAAACAGAACACCCAAACCTTTGTCTACACCTGAAAATCCCATGAATGCCATTGCCAGCAGACCGGCAGTAACCAATGCGATAGCCATTCCCTGCATTCCTTTAGGTATATTCACCAAACTTAATTGTTCACGGATACCTGCAAACAACACCATAGCCAAAGCAAAACCAAGAGCTGTAGAGAAGGCAATCAAACCACCCCGTCAACAAATCAAAGTCTTTCTGGATTACCAAAATAGCCACACCCAGAATACAGCAGTTAGTAGTAATCAACGGAAGAAAGACTCCTAATGCCTGATAAAGGGCGGGAGATACCTTCTTCAAAATGATTTCCACCATCTGTACCAATGCTGCAATGACAAGGATAAATGCAATGGTCTGCAAATATTCCAACCCGAAAGCATCGAGCACGAATTTCTGGATAAGATAGGTAACAATGGTAGCGATGGTAAGCACGAATGCAACAGCCGCTCCCATACCCGTAGCTGTCTCAACTTTCTTGGATACACCGAGGAATGGACAAATACCCAAGAATTGTGACAACACAATGTTGTTCACAAATATAGCGGTGATAAATATCAATATATATTCCATTTTCTTACTTTTTACGGGTTATGCTTTCTTCAGTTTATTCACAATCGCAATAAGGTAACCCAATGCAATGAAGGCTCCCGGTGCGAGAACGAAAATCAACATTCCGTATTGCTCCGGCATAATAGCGATATCAAACAATTTACCTGTACCAAGGAACTCACGTACACCACCAAGGATGGTCAATGCAAGTGTAAATCCTAGTCCCATACCCAATCCGTCAAAGAATGAAGGAACAGGACCGTTCTTTGCGGCAAACGCTTCGGCGCGTCCCAGCAAGATACAGTTTACCACAATCAACGGAATAAACAATCCCAAAGTAGCATACAGCGCCGGCACATATGCCTGCATAATCATCTGCAACAAGGTTACAAATGATGCAATAACCACAATGAATGCAGGAATACGCACCATATCAGGAATCAGATTCTTGATAGATGAAATTACCACATTCGAACAAATCAACACAAACATGGTTGCCAGTCCCATACCCATACCATTGATGGCAGAAGAAGTGGTTCCCAATGTAGGACACATACCCAAAAGGAGTACAAACGTAGGATTCTCTTTGACAATCCCGTTCATCAATACTTTAAAATTATTCATAGTCTGCTCCTTCCTTATTTTTTGTTTTTACAATCTTGCTTTGGGCATTCTGCTTTTTTACAGTCCGCCTTGTCGCAGTTAGCAGGATCACATTTACCACCACAAGCAGCTTTGCAGGCAGCAGAGTCACAGGCTTGTCCGCAACAATCCTGAGTTCCCTCACATTGTGCCTTAGCTGCTTTGGGGTCATCGGCAGCAGTTTCAGACACCTGCTGTGTCGCACCGCTGGAACCATCCACATTTTGGCCACTATATGCCGCATAAGCATTATTCACAGCTTTCAGAAAAGCACGTGTCGTGATAGTAGAAGCAGTGATTGCATCTATCTGACCGCCATCTTTATTTACAACCAATGCTTTCTGTCCCGGATTCATACCAGTAATATCGCCTTTGCCGCCTTTCTTAAACCAATCGGCTGCCTTTGATCCCAGTCCCGGAGTTTCTGCATGACTCAACAAAGAATAGTCTATAATATTACCCTCTTTATCGAAACCTACCAATACATTCAACGCACCACCAAAACCATTTGCAGAAGACTCTACGGCTGCACCAATAAATTCTCCTCCTTTGGTTGCTTTATATATCTTATAAGTAACGCCTTCCAATTCTATGGTTTCAGGAGCTTCGGCAGGATTATTGTCAAATCCCGGAACTACGATAGCAATGGCATCACTCAAAGCCTTGGCATTAGCCTGTGCAATGGGTTCCTTTGTCAACTCATTCACATAACCCAGCAATGCTCCGGCTACCACGGTTACGCCTGTCAGCACGATAACCATGTTTTTCAAAGATGATTCTAGTTTTTTCATTTCTTCACGACCTCCCCGAATCTTTTAGGTTTACAATAAGTATTGATTAACGGAGTGAATGCGTTCATAATGAATATAGCGAAAGACATACCTTCGGGATATGCACCGAACAAACGGATAACCACCGTCAGGAAACCGATAGCCACACCGTAAATAATCATACCTTTATGAGTCATAGGCGAAGTAACATAGTCGGTTGCCATGAAAATAGCTCCCAACATCAAACCACCTGTAAACAAGTGAGCCAACGGAGATGCGTAAGCAACCGGATCAACCAAATGCATCAGCCCGGCAAATACAAATACTGTCACCAGAATAGATACAGGAATATGCCAGGAAATAATCTTTTTCCATAGCATATATCCCAGACCAAGCAATAAAGCCAATGCACTCACCTCACCTAGTGAACCCGGGTTATTACCCAGAAACAGACTTAATGTATCGGGCAACTGACCTAAAGCATTTGCATCACCCTTTACAGCCATTTTCATCAATGCCAGCGGAGTAGCACCGGTTTCAGCATCGGTATAACTTCCCCATTGTTGAACCAACGGCCATGAAGTCATCTGCACAGGAAAAGAAATCAGCAGGAAGATACGACCTACCAGCGCGGGATTGAAAGGATTACAACCCAATCCGCCGAAAGTCATCTTGCCCACACCGATTGCCACCAACGCACCGATGATAATAATCCAAAGCGGCAAGTTGGAAGGCAGATTGAATGCCAGCAACACACCGGTTATAATAGCCGAACCATCACAGATGGTAGAGCGTTCTCTCTTCAAAATAAACTTGGTAATCGCCCATTCGAAGAATACACAGGCGGCAACCGAGGTCAAGGTCACCACCACGGCGCCCAGTCCGAACATATAAAATGACACCAGCAACGCAGGTATCAACGCAATGAGTACACCATACATATTCTTCTGTATGCTGTCACCGCTATGAACGTGAGGCGATAATGATACTATTAATTTATTAGCCATACTATTTTGTCGAATTATTTTTTAGCATTACGTGCACGGATGATACCGCCTACTGTGCCCTTACCCAAACGGATATAGTCCAGCAAATAACGATGAGACGGACATGTAAACTGACACGAACCGCACTCGATGCACGACATTACATCTTCTTTTTCTACTCTCTCCCAGTCCTTATGAGCTGAAAGTGTCGCCAACAAGAAAGGCTCCAATCCCATAGGACACACACTGACGCACTTGGCACAGCGGATACAGGGCTGAGCTTCCGCACGGGCAGCTTCCTTATCATTCATAATCAGCACACCCGAACTACCTTTACAAATGGGAACTTCCGTATTAACCAGTGCTTTACCCATCATCGGACCGCCACCAATCACTTTTCCCGTATCTTCGGGCAAACCGCCAGCCGCATCAATCAGCTGGCTCATCGGGGTACCCATACGGGTGAGGAAGTTGGAGGGGTTCTTGACAGACTTACCCGTAACAGTCACGATACGTTCAAACAAAGGTTTGTTTTTCTGAACGGCTTCATAAACGGCAAATGCAGTACCTACATTCTGAACTACCGCACCCACATTGATAGGAATAGCGGGAGGAGCAGGAACCTGGCGACCGATCACAGCATCTATCAACTGTTTCTCACCACCTTGCGGATATTTCACCTGCAAAGGAACTACCTCTATACCGGGATACTGAGCAGCCTTTTCAGTCATCAACTTAATAGCATCCGGTTTATTATTTTCAATACCGATATATCCCTTGGTCACTTTTGCAGCTTTCATCAAGATGCTTACACCCACCAGTACTTCGTCTGCCTTTTCCAGCATCAAACGATGGTCGGCAGTGAGGTAAGGCTCACACTCTACAGCATTGATAATTACACATTCCGCCTTGCAGCCCGGAGGAGGAGAAAGTTTCACATGAGTAGGGAAACAAGCACCGCCCATACCTACTACACCTGCATTTTTCACTTTAGCAACGATTTCTTCGGGTGTGAGAGCACACTCTTTCACCAATGTCGAACTGCGGTCTATTGATTCTTCCCATTCGTCACCATCCACATCGATAAAGATAGCCGGCTTGCGGTAACCGCTAGCATCGATTACGGCGTCTACCTTGTTCACTTTACCGGATACAGACGAGAAGATGGCTGCTGAAACAAAGCCACCCGCCTCAGCAATCTTCGTACCTACCTTCACCACATCGCCTTTTTTCACGATGGCAGTAGCAGGAGCACCGATATGCTGTGACAAAGGAAATACCGCTTGCTTAGGAAGCGCAAGTGTTTCAATGGCTTTGCCTGCTGACAATTTATTTTCTGCTGGATGTACTCCACCAATTCTAAATGTCTTCACTGTTATATCTTTTTAATTTTTACTTACTTTGAATTTTGATTATGCTTCCGTTTTCGGAGCCTCAGCTTTCACCGCTTCCGCTTTCGGAGTTTCCACCTTTGAAGCCTCTACTTTTACAGCAGGTTTTGCAGCAGCCTCACCAGCCGGCACTTCTACTTTCGGTTTACGTGGCGGGAAATTGATAGCTTGGATAGCCCCTTTCGGACATTCCGATTCGCATTTACGGCAAGACTTACACTTAGCCGGATCAATGTATGCCAAATTATTTTCCAACGTAATGGCTTCGAACGGACACACTTTCACACACTTTCCACAACCAATACAACTAGCCTTGCAAGCTTTGTTGGCAACAGCTCCCTTATCCTTGTTCACACACATCACCACTACGCGGCGGTTGTTCTTTCCTTTCGGACGAATTTCAATGATCTTACGCGGACAAGCTTTGCTGCAAGCCCCACAAGCTGTACATTTTTCTTCGTCCACTTCCGGAAGACCGGTTTCAGGATTCATGTGAATAGCATCAAACTGACACGCTTCCACACAATCACCACAACCCAGACAACCGAATGTACAACCCGTCTCACCACCTGAAGTGGCATGAGCGATGGCACACGATTTAGCTCCGTCGTACAGAGCAGTACGAGGGCGATTTTCACAACTACCGTTGCATCTTACCACCGCAACTTTCGGTTCAGCAGCAACGGCTTCCAATCCCAAAATGGCAGCTACTTTCTCCATTACCGGAGCACCACCAACCGGACATAACTTACCCTCCAGCGAACCGGCATCGGCAGCCTTCACGCAGGCACCGGCAAAACCAGAGCAACCGGGATAACCACATCCGCCGCAATTCGCCTGAGGAAGCACTTCGCTCACCTTGGCAATCCGCGGATCTTCATACACAGCAAACTTCTTAGAAGCGGCATACAAGATTACCGCGGCAATCAAGCCAATCGCTCCCAACGAAATTACTGCAACCAGAATTAAATCCATAAATTTTAGTTAGTTATTTATTAATTATTTTTTATTGGTTCAAGCGTAAATGAAAACTTCTTGCTCAACTTATTCCTGCATACATATATAATAAGGTAATACGGGAGCAAGGCTGACAAAGCAACAAGCGCCGACCTTAACTCATCCCCCCCCGTAAGACGCATGGAAATAAATAAAGTAATCAGCAATACCAAGAAAGGGATACCAAAAGCCAGCAATACGGCTTGCATCCCCATGGAAGTAGTACCATAAATCATCACCTCCTCACCTATGCGGTAAGAAGATGCCTTCATGTCAAAAACATCAATCAGTTTCTCTTTACTTTCAGATGCATTGCAATGCCCTTTCACACTACAAGCCGAACAGGCAGAAGTTTGTACGATTCTCACCCGCACGTGAGAACCTTCAATGTTTTCCACAATACCACGATGTTTGATTATATCGGTCATTTTTGCAAACTCTACATTACAAAACTGCGACAAATGTACGACTTTAATTGGATTCTAAGAAGTATAAAATGATATTTTCACTATAAAAATCGATTTTTTGTGTGGAGAAATTAAAATTAGAAGCAAGAAAAGGAAGAAATATTTAATTTTCCTCCTTTCTACTTGTAAGGTATATAATTTATTTCATTATCACATAGCCTGCATCCAACAGTTTTTGACGAATGGATGCTATATGTTCCTCGTTTCTGGTTTCCATAACGACACGAAGGGCACATCCGGTGACATCTGCACTCTCACTATTTCGCTCATGATGTACAGAAATTACATTTCCTCCCTGCTCTGCGACAATTTTGCTGACTCCCAACAGCTGCCCCGGCTTGTCTATCAAGTCCAAAGTTACTGCATAGGTACGTCCCGACTTCGCCATACCGCGACTGATGACACGGCTCAATATCGTCACATCAATATTGCCTCCGGACACCAGGCAGACAGTTTTCTTACCCTTTACCGGTACTTTATTGAACATGGCTGCAGCAACGGACACAGCTCCCGCCCCCTCTGCAACAATCCGCTGGCGTTCTATCAATGCCAGAATAGCTGCGGCAATCTCGTCCTCAGTCACAGTTACAACTCCGTCCACATACTGATTTACCAAGTCAAAAGTATTTGTTCCCGGCTCTTTCACCGCGATTCCATCGGCAAAAGTGGAAACAGAGTGAAGACGCTCAATACGCGAATGAAGAATAGAATTTGCCATACTGGCCGCACCCAACGCCTGTACGCCATATACCTTGACAGATGGTTTCAAAGCCTTCAACGCATAAGCCACTCCCGAAATCAGTCCTCCCCCACCAATGGGAACAATGACTACCTCCACATCCGGCATTTCCTCCAATAATTCCAAACCGATAGTACCTTGTCCGGCTATCACGTTCTCGTCATCAAAGGGATGAACAAAAGTATATCCCTTTTCATCACGCAATTGCAGGGCTTTCTGATAAGCATCATCATAGACTCCCGGAACCAAACAAACTTCCGCCCCATAATGCTTCGTAGCCTCAACTTTAGATATAGGCGCTCCTTCCGGAAGACAAATCAACGACTTGATACCCGCACTTAGTGGCAGCCAATGCCACCCCTTGCGCATGATTACCGGCAGAACAGGCTATCACACCTCTCGCCTTTTCTTCATCAGACAATTGGGAAATCTTGTAATAAGCACCACGCACTTTAAACGATCCTGTGAGTTGCAGGTTTTCGGGCTTCAGATAAACTGTACTCTCAGGATTTATCTGAGGAGCATAAATCAAATCAGTGCGACGGACAACCTCTTTCAGGACATGAGCCGCCTTGTATATTGCATCTAATTGTAGCATAGGTATAACACTCTTGTTTTTTAATTGGGTGCAAAGCTACAAATAAAATTGATTCCTTACACTCGCTTTCGATGTAAAGTTGCATTCTTTTTTTTCGCTCATTCATTTGCCGGTAAGTTTCTTTACATTACACACCGCGATAATTTTTTTCTTAGGGTCTTATACTTTTTTCCCGGTGTCTTATCTGGATTTCGATATAATCTGTTTTTCACTTTTACTCTCGGCCACCTCTACCAGATAAACACTGGCACAAATAAGAACAATCGCCGCCAACTGCGTCCATGAGAAGCGATCCTGCCCCAAAATAAAAGAGGTCACCGTAGCAACAATCAAAATTAAATATCCATAAATAGCTACCAATGTAGTTTTCAGATATTTCAATCCGAGGGGAAGTAGTAAATAACTAATAGTGGTAGGGAATACCAAAACAAAAAGCAAGACCAACATAGGAGTAGAGAAAAGTGACATTCTCAGTATAGGAGCATCAAAGCCATAAATCGTATTGACAACAACAGCCATAACAGCCGCCCCTAAAAAAGTATATTTTAACATCGTCATATCTCCCACTCCTTTTAACAGACGGTTACTGAAAACAAGATAGACGGCATAAACCAATGAACTGGCCAAACACATCAAATTACCTAACGGAGCATTGGAGGCAAGATCGTCACTAGGTTGTGTGGATATGCATAGAACAGCTCCTCCCAATCCCATTCCAATGCCAAGCACTTTCATCCAGGTTACTTTTTCCTTATAAAACAATACAGAGATAATGAATACCCATATAGGCTCCAAACTGACAAAAATAGAACTGGAAACCGGAGTAGTCTTACTGATACCCAACAAATAAAAAAACATATATCCATAAATACCTAAAGCCCCTAAAATAAAGAGCTGCCATTTCTGACGGATAGTGGAGTTTTCGGGCTTGCAAAATATATCAATAAGCCAAAAAGCGGCGGCCCCAAATACCAATCGGAAAGTAACCCCTGTCACAGGAGCTATCCACAAAGGTAAAAGATACTTCAGTGCGTTCATATTAAGGCCTCCCAACGCTTTGGAGACAACCATGCTAAGGTTTGCTTCAACTTGTCTATTCATACTTCATGCTGTTATTACGTGGGTATTTTTCTTATAAACTCAGTTTTTCCTGCTTCATCACAATAAACATCCCCATCAAGGCTACCATCAGATTAAGCCAGAAGGCAAAGGTTTGCGAATGAGAATGGAACAGATTCTGAAAAGCATCCACAATAAACGGACAAAGCAGTATGGCCACATAATTCATCGCCATGACAAAAGCAAGTGCCAACGTCACTTTGTGAGGAACCGCCACATCAGAAGTCTTATCATAAATCAACGGTTGGATAATACCGTATGAAAGCCCGTTCAGAATACATCCCAAAGCAATCAGTATTTCGGAACGACTAAGCAGAATAATCCCCATTCCGCAGGCTATCATCAACAAACAAACCATATAGATACGGCGGCCCAAGACCTGCACTATCTTATTCAGGACAAAACCCGGTGCCATAATAGCGAGAAAAAACAAAGATATCAAGATGCCTGCCCTACCACTGGACAGCCCATATTCTTCCATCAGGAAAGGCAGATTGAAACTAATAATAATCACCAGATAAGTAGCCAATCCGTAAAAAGCCATCAGCTTGACCAAAGCCTTGACATTAATTCCCCGCTTACCCATTTCCCTGGCAGTATCGGCTGGAATATCATCAGAGGAATGATAATTGGAGAGATCTTTTTTCAGATAACGAGTAAGGAAAACGGATACAAAAGGAAACAGATAGACCAAAAACGGCAAATGCCAGTTCACTTCTGCCAGATATCCTGTCAGCGTAGTGGCAAGCACCAGCGTGATATTGGTGATGGCAGAACTGTAACCAAATTGCTTTGTACGGTAACTTCCCACAAAATAACGGGATATCAATCCGGTAGAAAGCGGAACAATCAATCCCGACCCCATCCCCAACATGGCGCTGACGGCTATCAACTGCCACATTTTATCAGAAAGCAGATAAAGAATACCACTCGCCCCGAAAAGAGCCAGCCCTATCTGCAACAACAAAAGGTTGTTCACTTTCTCTGTCAATTTACCTGATAACAAGATAAAGGGTATGATAAGAAGTGATGGCAACGAAGACAACATCTGGATCTCCAGATCTGTAGCAGAGGGAAATATTTTATTCAAATCTCCCAAAATGGGCGACACCGCCAGTCCCGGCAATGCATTGAGTGCCGAGATGGAAAATATACCTACTAACGTAATGAGGGGAATGGTCCCCTGCCCTGTTTGTACTTTCATAATGAAATCGGTTTAGATTGTGATAGAAACAAAGTGTAAAAGAATTGGTTCAAAGCCGGTTTATAATTGGTCAATGCAATCATGTGCCCATATGCTACTATGCCAATTGGCTGCGCTATGTTCCGCATGACACATTATCCCCCATAAATTAAAAAACATAAAATCAAGAAACTTTTCTCCAAACCTCCTGTTGAGGGAGAAAAACGCGGGAAACTCCCATGTTTTCCATTGTATTACTAATCTAAACTTTAAGTAAAATGAAAGAATGTAATTGTGATTTGAGAGACGGTGACGCAAAGACAGCCGTGTTTGGTTCAAACGAAATGCTACAGCCTGCCCCGGTAGATACCATCCCTATGGAACCTACCACCCCACAGATTGCTTATCAAATGGTAAAAGACGAAACATTCGCCCAAACCCAGCCACGCCTTAACCTGGCCACTTTCGTTACCACCTACATGGACGACTATGCCACCAAACTGATGAACGAAGCCATCAGCATCAACTACATTGATGAAACAGAATATCCTCGTATCGCAGTGATGAATGCCAAATGTATCAATATCATGGCTAATTTGTGGAATTCGCCCGAACAGGCAAAATGGAAAACCGGAGCACTGGCTATCGGCTCCAGCGAGGCTTGTATGCTGGGAGGAGTAGCCGCCTGGTTACGCTGGAAAGACAAACGTAAAGCTCAGGGGAAACCGACTGACAAGCCTAACTTTGTCATTTCAAGCGGTTTTCAGGTTGTTTGGGAAAAGTTCGCCCAACTTTGGCAAATTGAAATGCGCCAAGTACCTCTCACCTTGGACAAAACCACTCTGGACCCCGAAGAAGCACTGAAGATGTGTGACGAGAACACCATCTGCATCGTCCCCATCCAAGGTGTGACATGGACAGGTTTGAACGATGACGTGGAAGCGTTGGACAAAGCACTGGATGCCTACAACGCCAAAACCGGCTATGATATTCCTATCCATGTAGATGCTGCAACCGGCGGTTTCATCCTGCCGTTCCTCAATCCCGACACAAAATGGGACTTCCGCTTGAAATGGGTTCTCTCCATCAGCACTTCCGGCCACAAGTTCGGACTGGTTTATCCGGGACTGGGATGGGTAGTATGGAAAGACAAGAAATACCTTCCGGATGCCATGTCGTTCAGTGTCAATTATCTGGGTGCGAACATCACACAGGTTGGTTTGAACTTCAGCCGTCCCGCCGCACAGATTCTGGGACAGTACTACCAATTTATCCGTCTGGGATTCCAAGGATACAAAGCCATCCAATACAATTCTATGGAAATCACCAAGTACATCCACAGCGAAATAGCCAAGATGGCTCCGTTCGTAAATTACAGCGATGACGTAGTAAATCCTTTGTTCATCTGGTACATGAAACCCGAATACGCAAAGAACGCCAAATGGACTCTGTACGATTTGCAGGCTAAATTGCAGCAAAGCGGCTGGATGGTTCCTGCCTACACCTTGCCGGAAAATATCCAGAATTACGTGGTTATGCGTGTTGTGGTACGTCAGGGATTCAGCCGTGACATGGCGGATATGTTGTTGAACGACATCAAGAATGCCATCTGCGAGTTCGAGAAACTGGAATATCCCACTCCTACCCGCATCGCCCAAGACAAGAATATCGCTGTAAAAGGTACTGTGTTCACTCACAATGCCCATAGCAACGCCGCTAAAAAATAAGCATAGATAACAATAATGCAACCATCCGCCGTTAAGGCAGATGGTTACTTCAATCAAATTAATTTATGGAAAGAACTATAACTATCCAGCAAATAAAGGATGTTGCCCAGGAGGCTTACAATCTGTACAAGGACAATACAGACGGTAAGAACGCCGACTACATCCCTTATCTGGCAAATATTGATCCCAAACTGTTCGGGATCAGTATCTGTCTGATGAACGGAGAAATCATCCAACTGGGTGACTCTCAGTACCGTTTCGGTATCGAGTCCGTTTCCAAGGTGCTGACCGCCATCCTGGTACTCCGCCAATACGGTGCTCCCAAGGTGCTCGAAATGATTGGCGCCGATGCTACCGGACTGCCGTTCAACTCCATCATGGCCATCTTGTTGGAAAACGACCATCCGTCCACCCCACTGGTAAACGCCGGGGCCATCTCGGCAGACAGCATGGTACAACCCCTAGGCAACAGCGACGGCAAGTGGAAAGCCATCGTAGACAATATGACCGAACTATGCGGAAGTACCCCGCAACTGATCGACGAACTGTACCGGTCAGAGTCGGCGACAAATTTCAACAACCGTTCCATCGCCTGGCTATTGAAAAATTATAACCGTATCTACGATGACCCCGATATGTCGCTCGACCTCTACACCCGCCAGTGTTCCATGGGCATCACTGCAGAACAGTTGTCCATCTGTGGAGCCACCATCGCCAACGAAGGATTGAACCCGAACACCAACAAGCAAGTGTTCGACAAAGCCCTCTCCCCGAAAATCACCTCCATGATAGCTACCGTAGGTTTCTATCAGCACACAGGCGACTGGCTTTACACTTCGGGAATTCCTGCCAAGACAGGCGTAGGAGGCGGTGTCATGGGCGTAATGCCGGGTGTCATGGGCATTGCAGCCTTCGCGCCTCCTCTGGATGACGCCGGCAACTCCGTGAAAGCACAGCTTGCCATCAAGCATATTATGAACAAACTGGGCATGAACGTATTCAATGGCCATCGCATCCACGTGCAATAATCCATTTCGTTCCCATAGGAAAACCGGTATTTCTCTCACTCCGAGAGGAGTACCGGCTTTTTAATTAAAAATTTTTTCCGCTAAAATTTCTCACACTCTTACATTATGCCTATCTTTGCACTGACAAATTCATCATATTATGAAGAACAAAGTCATCCGTAAAGAACCGGACCAATGACGAACTCACGCAGAGAAACCATTGGAGTTCCCTTGGCGGAATATTTGAAAGAGAAATGCTGGAACAGCCCAAAGCGCCCGATGACGTTGATTATGGAATTGAATTAACTATTAAATAACTTTATGAGTAACAAATCAAAAATCGAGATTTGCGCCAACTCCGTGGAAAGTGCTGTGAAGGCACAACAAGCCGGTGCTTATCGTGTAGAACTATGTGCAGGTATTCCGGAAGGCGGAACAACCCCGTCTTTTGGTGAAATCCGTATGGCACGCCAATTATTGAACCAAACAAAACTGCATGTCATTATCCGTCCCCGTGGCGGAGATTTCCTATATTCTCCTATTGAACAAGAAATCATGCTGCATGATATTAAAGTGGCACGCCAGCTGGGTGCGGACGGTGTGGTATTCGGCTGTCTTACAGCAGAAGGCTATGTCGATGTGCCTCTGATGCAGAAACTGATGAATGCGGTAGGCGAGATGAGTGTCACCTTCCACCGTGCTTTTGATATGTGCAGCAATCCCAAAGAGGCCTTGGAACAGATTATCGGACTGGGTATAGACCGGGTTCTTACTTCCGGACAGGAAGCTACCGCCGAAAAGGGAATCCCTCTTCTGAAAGAATTGGTGGAACAGGCCGACGGACGGATCATCATCATGCCGGGATGCGGTGTGAATGCCGGTAATATCCGTAAGATTGCCGAAGAAACCGGAACTTCGGAATTTCATTTCTCCGGACGGAGCAGCGTAGACAGCGGCATGATTTATCGTAACTCAAAAGTATCCATGGGAGGTACTGTAAAGATAGAAGAGTATCTGAAAGACGTTACCGATCCTGACAAAGTAAAAGCCGCCTTGTCCGAACTGGCAATGAAAGACGAAAACGACAAAGCACTGGAAAAGAAAAACAAAAGCCTCAACCCCAAGAGATCAAAGAAAGAGGATGACTGGGACGATGAGGACGATGACTTGGATGATGACAAGTAAACAGGTAAGCATAAACGCTATCAATATATTTAACGCGGATATTCAGTTTGCAAACTTGAATATCCGCGTTACTTTTTGTTTATACTGAATCCTACAGCTTATGTATCACCTTCATCAGCTGCTCACCCAGTCCGATGGTATATCCTTGTGACACGAATACCACCCGGTTAAAGGTATCCCCAATGATAAACATAGGCAGGATAGTCTTGTTAGACAACTTCATGCCTTCTGCAATCTGCTTCTGGATGGAACCGTCCACATCAATACCGTAAGTAATGGTAGCCGGTAATCCGGGGAATTCCTGCGGGCGGAACTTCTTGTACTGCTCCTCGTTGGGGAACAACAGCACGATTCCTCTGCCCCATTCATCAAACTCCTTACCCAATGCCGCAATATCACGCAAGGCATGGTTCGTAGGTTCTTGTCCGGCACCCAGTACGGCTACAATGTAGTAACCACGTCCTGTAGTGGCAAGAATAGACTTCAGTTCATCGCTATCTATCGGTTTATAAGTAGATTCCGAGTTGAAATTACCGATTACCTGAATATCATCCTTACTTTCACGCATCACCAAGTCCACCGTAGTCGTTTCTCCCGGCTTGATGGTAAAGAAAGTCAGCTGGGACAATACGCCGCCGTTGGCCAGACGAGTACCGGTCACCATCACATAATTGCCGGCATCCAGTGCCGTTCCGTTCTTCAACAGATTAGCCCAAGTAGCGCCGCCACCCATATCAATATCGCCTTCATCATAATTCAGCAATTTCAAGGTTCCGGCAGGAGTCAGTCTGGAAATAGAGAAATGAGAATAATACTTCGGGTCGGCCAAAGACTTGATCGGCGTATATCTGGCAATAAACTTGCCGGTAGGCGCACTGGCCTGTTCCATCGCCTCAAAGTTCACATCAACAGCACCTTCATCACCCATCAACTGCACTTTTCCGGTCACTTCGTCTATACGTGCAGGAATACCCATGCTGCGTGCCATGGAAACAAAGAAGATATCACGGCTGTGCGCATCGGCTGTACGGGCCTTCCACACCCCTTCCGGAGTAATCGGAGAACCGCCCAGGTTGCAATCCTTGTCCACACGGATATTTTCGGCAACCCATGCAACCAGCTTCATCGGATCGGCAAGGTAAGCCTCACGCTCCTGTTCGGGCACTGCTTTCTCAAAGAATCCTTTGTACGGAGTAATCATTTCGTTGCTCACACGCGGATTACGCACAAATCTGCGGAAATAATCGGCATTGGCGCACAGATGTGAATTCATCATGTGGTCTATCAACACTTCGGAACTTACATCGCGAAGGTCTTTGGCGGAAATCTGCTGAAGCAGGTCAATGCCGCCCTTCTTTGACTTCTCCGAACGGAGACGGGCCATAAAGTCACGGATGGTTTCGTGGTTACCACGTGATGCCACCAGCAATTTGGCAACAACATCCTCATCCAACTGATACTCTTTAGCGAAATGACGGGCCGATTCATCCGTCATGAACGTAGCCACGTAGGCATTGCGGATAGAGTCCTCCAAGGCCATGCGGCGATTGTTCTCCGCACGTTGTTCGGGAGTCACTTCGGGCATATTGGCGCCTTCCACCGGAGGAATGATATCCATATCCAGTGTATAAGCCTCGCCGGCCGTCTTGTCCAGTTTCACGGTCAAGGCATTGTCTTTTCCGAAAGACAGTTTGGAGTAACCGAATTTTCCATCTTTGGAAGCCCATACCAGCATATCCCCTTTTCCGGCTGTCAGGAACGTCTTGCCGTCCGCATCCGTCTGTTTGGAAGCTACGGTATAAAATTCGGCATAGTTATACACCTTGAATTCCACTTTGGCATCAGCCACCGGTTTGCCATCCGCATCCACGATGGCCACATCGGCTTTTGCCGTAGGGGCATAGTTGTCAATCACATTGATTTCCGTATACCGGGGAGTGCGGTACATCACTTCTTCCGGTCCGTTATAACGTCCGAACACCTTGGTGTGCATCAGCATACCCCGTGAAGCGGGAGCGTTGAACCAGCCCAGATTCAGTACCGGTTCGGGTTCGCAAGCACCCAGGAAGTACCATTTGCCATCCACCCAGGCTTCCACCCAGGCATGATTGTCATCGGTATGTGCCCAACGCGGCGTATATACCTGGCGGGCAGGGATGCCTACCGAACGCAAGGCGGCTACCGTGAACGTAGATTCCTCGCCGCAACGTCCGTAGGCTGTCTTTACGGAAGCCAGCGGACTACTGGTACGGGCATCAGAGGGAGTATAAATCACCTTCTCATGACACCAGTGGTTCACTTCCAGCACGGCATCATATAAAGAAAGGTTTTTCACTCTGTCCTTCAGTTCCTCGTAGAATACCTTACGGCTGTCGTCCAGATTCTCGTTGTTTACGCGGATGGGCAGTACAAAGTGGCGGAACTCGCGTTCGGGAACCACTTTTCCCCACGGCATCTCCTCACGCGCCTTGAAAGCGTAATCCACGTTTTCCAGATAGAATTCACCGGGATGATCCGCTATATCCGCCAAAGGCATATAGGCGTAAAGGAAAGTCATCGCCTCCTTCTGCTCATCGCTCATGGGTTGTTCGAATACCTGGAAGAGGTCACCTTGGGCCAGCGTATCACGCCGTGCCTCAAAATCCTGCTGAACAGCGGCACGTTCAGCCTCATCACTGATCAAATGTTTGTTGTTTGTACACGAGGCACACAGCATCAAGCCTATCCCCGCCGCACACAGAGCCAATAATTTCATCTTGTTGTTTATTTAGGTTAGCAATTTGTTATTGGCTACGAAGATAAGACTTTTTTCTTATTTTTGACGAAGTTCAAGCTATTATTTAGTATCCGCCGGCTCCGATTGTTGCGATTGATAATATTCCTCCTTCCGCTTGTTGGCCTGCTGCACCAGACTGGTGACGTATACCGTGAAAATGGGGAACATCATCATTCCCAGGGCGGCCAGCACCACCGACAGTATTTTCCCCGTAGGAGTGACGGCATAAATATTGCTCCCTACGGTAGTGACATCCATAAACGCCCACCACAGCGCACTCCAGTAGTCCGTCACCATAGGGTTCACCTTATGTTCCAGCACAAAGAAGATAAGGCTGGCAAAATACACGGTGGCCATCAGCATGGTGATGTACGAGGTAAACAGCCCGGACGCCTTGCTGCCCGACAGCCAGCCCACCACGATGGCCAGCGCATACCCTCCCCTCAGCAAAGGGATAAAGCGCAGGAAATAACTGATTTCGGGCGAGAAAGTGATGTGATAGAAATCAATGATATTTAAATAAGGTATAGATACCAGCAGGAAAATAAAATGGCTGGTGAAGTATCTTCCTTTTTCTTTCGAGAGGAAAAACTCCAGCAGGAAATCGAACAGGAAAAACATACATATCCAGAACTGAATCTTCAGATAAGAACCTTGATTCAGGAAAGGGATGTTATGAAAAGTATCTATCGAGATACTGATAACCAGAAAAAGGGACATCAACAGGATGAGTATATGCAGAATCCCGTAAATCCCCCTGCGGGAATAGATGAATGAGGAGAAAGCTGTTTTCATAAACTATACTGATTATATTGTTTTTTCTAGAAACACCCTTCCGGGTACGATTGTTTCATTCCGGATACCTTCCGGGTTAATAAACCTAAACGGATAAACATCATTTCCAGGGAGTTGTTATAAACTCCGTAAACAAAAAACATACATTTTTTAAAACCTAAACTTTATGGCAAACATTAGTAAATCAGTCAAGCTAGGGGTATTTACCCTCGCTATTATGAACGTGACTGCGGTAGTATCCCTGCGCGGGCTGCCTGCTGAAGCCGAATACGGACTGAGTTCGGCATTTTATTATTTATTCGCGGCTATCGTCTTCCTGATACCTACCTCGTTGGTAGCGGCGGAACTGGCGGCCATGTTCCAGGACAAGCAAGGCGGTGTGTTCCGATGGGTGGGTGAAGCCTACGGAAAGAAATTCGGCTTCCTCGCCATCTTCCTGCAATGGGTGGAAAGCACCATCTGGTATCCCACCGTCCTGACTTTCGGAGCCGTGGCACTGGCATTTATCGGCATGAGTGACACCCATGATATGGCCTTGGCATCCAACCGCTATTACTCACTGGCGGTGGTCTTGATTATCTACTGGCTGGCCACCTTCATTTCGCTGAAAGGCATGGGCTGGGTAGGCAAAGTGGCCAAAGTAGGCGGTATGGTAGGTACGATCATTCCTGCCGGCCTGCTGATGGTGCTGGCGGTGATTTACCTTGCTTCCGGCGGACAGAGCCAGATGAACTTTGACGGCAACTTCTTCCCCGACTTCAGCAACTTCGACAACCTGGTACTGGCTTCCAGCATCTTCCTGTTCTATGCCGGTATGGAAATGGGCGGTATCCACGTAAAAGACATGGAAAATCCTGCCAAGAACTATCCGAAAGCCGTATTCATCGGTGCGGCTATTACCGTAATCATCTTCGTGCTCGGCACCTTCGCACTGGGGATCATCATTCCCGAAAAGGACATCAACCTGACACAGAGTCTGCTGGTAGGCTTTGATAATTACTTCAAGTATGTCCATGCTTCGTGGTTGTCGCCTATCATCGCCGTGGCTTTGGCATTCGGTGTGCTGGCAGGCGTGTTGACCTGGGTGGCAGGTCCGTCCAAAGGTATCTTCGCAGTGGGCAAAGCAGGTTATCTGCCTCCCTTCTTCCAGAAGACCAACGCCAACGGCGTACAGAAAAACATTCTGCTGATCCAAGGCCTTGCCGTAACCTTGCTCAGCCTGCTGTTCGTTGTGATGCCTTCCGTACAGAGTTTCTACCAAATCCTGTCACAACTCACCGTATTGCTTTACCTCATCATGTATCTGCTGATGTTCAGCGGCGCCATCTATCTGCGTTACAATATGAAAAAGGCCCCGCGCCCGTTCCGCATCGGCAGCAAAGGCAACGGACTGATGTGGCTCATCGGCGGTCTGGGTTTCTGCGGTTCGCTGCTGGCATTCGTGCTCAGCTTCATTCCCCCCAGCCAGATTGCGGTAGGCAGCAACACCGTATGGTTTGCCGTTTTGATTATCGGCTGCGTCGTGGTAGTCGCAGCTCCGTTCATTATCTATGCATCGCGCAAACCGTCATGGGTAGACAAGGATACACAGTTCGAACCGTTCCACTGGGAAGAACAGGCCACAACGGCACAGACAGCGGCTCCGGTTTCCGGCGCGGCTAAAAGTTCCGCTTCAAGCGCCTCTACAAACGCCGCCGGACCGGCCTCTCAAAGCACCCCGACCCCGGAGCAACACAAATAACCCCCGCTGACGGGTTGGCCCATTCCTTTTTATCACAGGCAATTCCGGTTCCTTGAAAAGCAAGAAGCATGTTTTTCAAGAAGCCGGAATTGCTGTTTTCCACAAACCGGGATGGTTACTTTCCCTCTCTCTTCCAATAATTTCCTGTAAATCATAGCCGGAATTAAAGAAACATTCCTATCTTTGTCCCTTGGTTCACTTAATAATCACGTTTGACATGAAGCATAAAGCCTTTTTCATTTTTATGACAGCCCTTTTTATAGGGAGTCCGCTTTATGCACAAAAATATAAAATAGCCCTTATCCATTCCTACCAGGAAGGGTACAGCGGTGCAGGCATTGTAAACAAACTGTTTGTCAAAGGACTGAAAGACCAGCAAATAGACTTCCAGCTGCGCACCTTTTATCTGGATTGCGAGAAATACGAATCCGTAGAAGAAGAGCGACGGATTTCCGAGTTTGCAGATTCCATCCGCTCATGGGGAGGGGATTTGATTGCCGTGCTCGATGATCAGGCAACCTACTCTGTCATGGCTTGCGGAAACCCGTATGTCAGGCAGGTTCCCGTCGTATTCAGCGGAGTGAATTATCCCAACCAAGAGTTGCTGGCACAATATCCCAACATTACGGGCTACATAGACAAACCCGATTACCTCACCACCTGCCGGATGATAGAACGCATCATGGGCAAAGTCCGCATCCACATCCTGAACGGGCGGACCGTGCTTGACCGCCTTATCCGGAAAGACCTGAGCGAACAATGCAAAGGATCGGAAATCGCCCTCCACCAATGGAAAAGACAAGAGGCCCTGCCCGACAAGCTGAATATCCCCATCAGTGACAAAGATGATACCGAATATGAATCCCTGCACGAAAAGCTGAACGAATACAACCACTTGGACTCCACCGTCATAGTCCGCCTGTCCAGTGATTCCGTAGCTGCCCGCGACCTGATGTGGCTGTCCAGCGGGGTCTTCAAATACTCCCTGTTCCTGTATACCAAACGGGACTATACCACCCTGCGCATCGGCAGCCTGTTCGACAATCCCGGATTCGAAACCATCAACGAAGGATTCGGGATAAAGGAATACATGCTGGGAGGTTATTTCGCCCCCATCGAAACACAGCTAAGCGACATGACCGCCGGCATCAAAGAAAGACTGCAAGGAAAGATACCCGTCCCGGCGGTAAAACAAATCGCCAAACAGCACCTAGTCAACTGGCAGGTCATGAAGAGATACCAGATCCCCCCTGAAAGCATTCCACCGGAATATACCATCATGTACAGACCGTGGGAGGAAAAATACGCAACCCCCATCCTGATTCTTGAAAGCCTCCTGGTCTTCACACTCCTTTTGGGGATAGCCTACCTTATTTATATCTATACACTGGAAAAAGGACGTAAAAAAGAAGCCTTGCGCAACCTCAGGTTCGAACACGAAGCATTAACGCTTGCACTGGAGGGAGGAAAAACCTATGCCTGGTGTTTCGACGGAAAAACCGCCGTGTTCGACCAAGCTTTCTGCGAACTGACCAACCGTTCCCAAAACGTGTTGGAAATAGGGGAAATATCCCACTATGTGCACCCCGACGACCAAGCCCGGTTCAGAAAAAACGTATCCAACATACTACACCGGCAACGAAGAACAGCCCAATACCGTTGCCAATTCGACGACACCGGTTACCAATGGTGGGAATTCAGATACAGCGTGTTGCAGAATAATGAACAAAATCCTATCATCACCGGACTTCTGGTAAACATTCAGGAGATCAAAGACAAGGAAGAAGAACTGATACGCGCCCGCAAACTGGCGGAACAGGCGGAACTGAAACAATCCTTCCTGGCCAACATGAGCCATGAAATCCGTACTCCGCTTAATGCCATCGTGGGATTCTCCAACCTGCTCACTACCGAGAAAAACATCTCGGAAGAAGAGAAAAAAGAGTTTGCCTCCATCATAGACAACAATACCAGACTCTTGTTGAAGCTGGTCAATGATGTGCTGGAACTATCCCGTATAGAATCCGGCAATATGTCCTTTCATTGCGAGGATTGCAGCGCGCATCATTTCGCCGAAACGGTCTATCAGACCCATCAGGTAATTATTCTCCCTCCAGTGGAATTCATCAAAGAATTTCCCGACGAGGATGTGACCATACACATAGACCGTATGCGCCTCACCCAAGTCATCACCAACTTTTTGGGAAACGCCAAGAAGTTCACCTCCCAAGGACACATCAAACTGGGTTATTTCTGCGACAAAGAAAAAAAGGAAATCCATTTCTTCGTAGAAGATACCGGTGCGGGAATCCCTAAAGAAGAATTACAAATGATATTCGAACGGTTCTACAAGCGGAATGAATTTGTACAGGGTGTAGGACTGGGACTCGCCATCAGCAAGGTCATTGTAGAAAAAAATGAACGGACACATCGATGTGCAATCCGAGGTGAACAAGGGCAGCCGTTTCACCGCCGTACTGCCCTATCTGTAATTTTATTCCTGTGCAGGCTGTTTAGGCAGGGCGAACTGCAAGACCAGATACGCCAGCACACCCGCCAGCACCGTTCCCAGTATGACACCCATCTTTGCCTGCGTCAGCAACACCGGCGAATCCCCGAAAGAGAGGTTGGCTATAAACAAAGAAACCGTAAAACCGATACCTCCCAAAAGACAGATACCTGTCAGGTTCACCCAGGTCATGCCTTTCAGCAGTCCGGCGAACCCCATCTTTATCACCAGCCAGGTAAAGAAATAAATGCCGGCAAACTTACCCGCCAGCAATCCCGCCAGCACCGCCCAGGTAGCCATCCCCACTTCCAGACCGCCATGATCCGCCGTGAGCGAGACACCCGCATTGGCAAAGGCGAACAAGGGGAGAATAATATAATTCACCATTCCATGCAGACTGTCTTCCAATGACTGCAAGGGAGATATGACACGGTCCGAGGAAGACTCGATGCTTTTCAGCACATTGATCTGCATCTTGCTTAACACAACACTTTCCTTGTCACTGGCAGGAAAGACAGCAATGTTCTCGCGGATGCGGTTAATGTACTTACCTATCTTGTAATGAGGAGTGGCGGGAACCGTGAAGGCTGCGACAACTCCCGCAATGGTAGCGTGGATGCCGCTCTGCAAAAACAGATACCACATAATCACTCCCCAGAAAATATAAAACCAACGGTTGCGCACCCGAAAGAAATTCCCGCCGCAAAGTATCAGCAGGATACCCGCCGAAGCAATCAGGTAGTTCACCGACAGATGAGAGGTGTAAAAAAGGGCGATGACCAGAATGCCGCCGATATCATCGACCACAGCGAAAGCGGTCAGAAAGACTTTCAAGCTCAGCGGAACCCGCTTGCCGAACAGGCTGAGCACTCCCAGCGAAAAGGCGATATCCGTAGCCATCGGTATGGCCAGACCACTTTGGGCCGGAGTTCCCGCCGTCATGAAATAATAGATCAGCACCGGAACCAGCATACCGCCGCACGCCGCCACGATGGGCAAAAGCGCCTGCCGGAAACTGGACAACTCGCCCACCAGTATCTCACGCTTTATCTCCAGCCCCACACTGAAGAAAAAGACAGCCATCAAAGCATCGTTGATAAAAGTCATCAAGGTCATGTGATGCCCGTTATGACTGAAGAAATTAAATTCTCCTATCTGAAGATGCACCTCGTAATTCCAAAAGGAGGCATAAATATCCCCCCACGGAGAATTGGCCAGGAACATAGCCAGCAAGACTACCCCCATCAGCAACATCCCTCCATTAATATGATAGTGCGCCGCCCGCTGGAAGGAAAAGTTCAAGTTCAGAATTTTCAGTTTTTCCATATCAATTGAATTTAAGAGTTTGTGATAAATTGCCATCAAAACACAAGCCCTTCCTGTTATTGACTTTTTAATTTCAACTAACAGAAAGAGCCCGCTTATTGTTTGCTCCCCAGAGCTTGTTTTATTCTTGAATTAATCCAGCTTCAGAACGGCCAGGAACGCCTTTTGCGGTACTTCCACATTACCGATCTGTTTCATTCGTTTCTTACCTCTTTTTTGTTTTTCCAACAATTTACGCTTACGGCTCACGTCACCGCCATAACACTTCGCGGTCACATCCTTGCGCACCGCCTTGATGGTTTCCCTTGAGATAATCTTCGCCCCGATAGCTGCCTGAATGGCAATATCAAACTGCTGGCGCGGAATCAGCTCTTTCAGTTTCTCGCACATACGCTTGCCCAGGTTATAGGCATTGTCCACATGTGTCAGGGTAGAAAGCGCATCCACCGGCTCACCGTTCAACAAGATATCCAGCTTCACCAGTTTGGAAGGGCGGAAACCCGACTGATGGTAGTCAAAGGAAGCATATCCTTTCGAGATACTCTTCAGCTTGTCATAAAAGTCAATCACGATTTCACCCAGCGGCATCTTGTAGTGAATCTCCACCCGGTTGCCCGACACATAATTCTGCCGCACCAGTTCGCCGCGCTTGCCCAGACACAGTGTCATGATAGGGCCGATGTAATCGGTGGCGGTAATGATCGTGGCATCAATGAAAGGTTCCTCGATGTGGTCAATCAGCGTCGGATCGGGCATACCGCCGGGATTATGCACCTCGTTGGCATGTCCCTGCTTGTCATACACCATGTACGACACGTTGGGCACGGTCGTAATCACATTCATATCAAACTCGCGGTCCAGACGTTCCTGAACAATCTCCATGTGAAGCAATCCCAGAAAACCGCAACGGAATCCGAAGCCCAGAGCCAGTGAGGACTCCGGCTGGAAAGTCAGCGAGGCATCATTCAGCTGAAGTTTCTCCAGCGAAGCGCGGAGGTTCTCGTAATCTTCCGCCTCGATAGGATAAACCCCGGCAAACACCATCGGCTTCACTTCCTCGAATCCGGCAATCGCCTTTTCACACGGACGGGCGATGTGAGTGATGGTATCCCCCACCTTCACCTCGCGCGAGGTCTTGATGCCCGAAATGATATACCCCACATCTCCTGTGCGCAGTTCCGCACGGGGAATCATATCCATTTTCAGCACACCGATCTCATCTGCATCATACTCCTTGCCGGTATTGAAGAATTTCACCTTGTCCCCTTTGCGGATCACACCGTTCTCTATTTTAAAATACGCGATGATTCCACGGAAAGAATTGAATACCGAGTCGAAAATCAAAGCCTGTAGCGGCGCCTCTTCGTCACCCGTCGGGTGCGGGATACATTCCACCACCGCCTTCAATATCTCCTCCACACCCATTCCGGTCTTGCCGGAGGCACGGATAATATCCTCATGTTTGCAGCCCAGCAGGTCGATGATTTCATCTTCCACCTCATCGGGCATGGCACTCGCCATATCACATTTGTTCAGCACGGGAATGATTTCCAGGTCATGCTCCAACGCCATGTACAGATTCGAGATAGTCTGCGCCTGCACTCCCTGCGAAGCGTCCACAATGAGCAGCGCCCCTTCACAGGCGGCTATGGAACGGGATACCTCGTATGAAAAGTCCACGTGTCCCGGAGTGTCAATCAGATTCAGTACATACTTCTCTCCCCCATACTCGTACTCCATCTGGATGGCATGGCTCTTGATTGTAATACCTCTCTCCTTTTCCAGGTCCATATCGTCAAGCATCTGCCCTTCGGTTACCTGGATGGTTTTTGTAAACTCCAACAAACGGTCGGCCAAGGTCGATTTCCCGTGGTCTATATGTGCTATAATGCAAAAATTACGGATATTCTTCATCTTTAACAGCTATCTATTTAAAAACAAACAAGTTTCTTGCTTTTCGGGCGCAAAGATACGCAAAAAGAACAAGATTTTAAAGACTACAATAAATTTATAGCAGACAATTCCCTGCTCAAAGACTGTATGCCTTTCTGGATCTTTTCCAACTGCCGTCTGCGAGGTTTATGCACTCCGGCTGCATAATGCCACAACTGGCGTTCATTGATTCCGGTAATCCGGCTCAAAGCAGCCTTGGTGAAGATGCTGCTATAATAGTTGATAAAAGTAGCGGCATCTATCTTAAATTTCAATTCAAACTCTCCCGACAAGACTTCACAAGGATTCGGATTATCTTCCAGATACAACTCTATTGCCTCCTTCATGTTATCCTCAATCTCCTTCATGTCATTGCCTACGGTAATAACGGGAGCACCTTCGATATAAGCACTCAAGTTCTTTTCTGCGTGTTCTACAATCACTTCCACTGTTTTCATATTGCCTCCTGTCCTAAAATATCAAGAGAACAAGGGGGGCTACTTTAACCCCGCTTGTCTCAGAATGCTGTAATAAGTGCCTTTCTCAACGCCTTTTGCTGTTGTGATCCGGTACGATAACAATCATGCCATCCTTCTCAAATTTCATGTGGCTACCCTTCTGACTCTTCAATACAAAACCGTTTTCCAGCAACATCGTTACAACGTCTTTCACTGATTTGTAACTCATAACGTTTTGGACTTAATTACCCTGCAAATATAGTAATAATATGAATACTATTCAAAAAGATGATTCATATTATTACTATAATACTAAAAAAAATGCGTTGACAACATACCAAACGATGTGCCAACGCTAATTTTTTATGAGTTTTAAAATCTTCTTCTTACACCAATTTTACAAAGATCTCGCCTTCCACTTCAGAAGTAACGACCTTATCTTCTCTCAGCAGCCAGCCCAGCCCCAGGAAGAAAATCCTTGTCAGCTTTCAGTTTGGTTGCTTTCTTGATTTGTTTTTGTGTCAAACCTTCAGTTCCATTCTAATGCTTCCCAGATTTGTCCGGCCAAAAGCACCTGCTTTTTCTTTCAACATTTTCAATTTGCTTTTAGTTAAACGTTAACCGCACCCACACATTCCGATGTGAATGTTTGTGTTTCTTATCGCTTGCAAAGATACACAAAATTATGTTATTCAACACTTTTGCATCGAAAAAGTTTGTATTTCTATAAGAAAAAGCGATTTTTCAACCTATTTTTTTGTTTTTCGAGGTGTTCGCTCCAAATCCGGGCCGCTTCCTCTACCATTCTTGCACAAGGACGCTTGGCGTAATACCGTTCCGTCCTTGCTTCCGGTGTGGATACTACCGGCTCTTTTCCGGACAATCCCAGCAAATCGGCACACCGCAGGGCGCCGTTCCGCTTCTTGAATTCTTCGGCCAGTTCCTGCACCAGAGCGTAATTCGCCGCCTTGCTCTCACGGTCTTTCCCCTCGATGGCGCACTTCTCCAGCCCGACCAGCAGGAACATGCCGCAAGCAGCACCGCAGGTTTCACGCATCCGCCCTATGCCGCCGCCGAAAGAGGCGGACATGTGCAGGGCCTGTTCACGGGTGAAACCATACAGATCGGCAAAAGCCGTCACTACGGACTGGGAGCAGTTATATCCTTCCTTGAACAAGGCAACGGCCTTTGCCACCCTGTCCTCTTCCCTAACTTCCGTATGCAAATCCAACGTATTCTTGTCTTCTTCCATTTTTCTTACCTCCTTCTTTTCTTTCCGTCTTTTTCCTTTGTTCTCATTCCGCCACATTGTTTACAATCTCACCCTTGATGAATCCTTTCAAGTTCCCCACCGCAATCCGCATCAGCCGGACACGGGCTTCTTTCGTGGCCCAGGCGATATGCGGCGTAATGAAGCAGTTCTTCGCCGTCAGCAGGGGGTTGGTATATTGGGGAGGCTCGGAAGAAAGCACGTCCAGTCCGGCAGCCGCTATCACACCCTTGTTCAGTGCGTCAGCCAGGTCTTTCTCGTTCACCAAGGGACCGCGGCCGGTATTTATCAGAATGGCCGTCGGTTTCATAAGGGCCAGGCGGGCGGCATTGACCAGCTCTTTGGTATCGGGTGTAAGGGGGCAGTGCAGGCTCACCACGTCACATTCGCGGAACAGCTCATCCAGCTCCATTTTCCGGATTCCTCCGGGAAGTTGTGACTGCGGCTTGGAAGTATAGGCGCATACCTGCATTCCGAAAGCGGCAGCGATGCGCGCCGTCGCCTGTCCGGTGTTTCCCAAGCCGATGATTCCCAGCTTCTTCCCGTCCAGTTCCACCAGGTCGGTATCCCAGTAGCAGAAGTCGGGATTGTTCGCCCAACGCCCGTGACGGTTGGCATAGGCATAATGGCCTACACGCTGGGTGATGTTCAGTATATGCGCAAAGACCATCTGGGCAACGGAAGCGGTGCTGTAGGCAGGTATGTTGGTGACAATGATGCCCCGCGCTTTCGCAGCCTGGATGTCCACAATATTATATCCCGTAGCCAGCACGCCGATGTATTTCAAGGCAGGCAGAGCGGCCATATCCTCCGCCGTAATCACCGTTTTATTTGTAATCAGCACTTCCGCTCCGGCAGAACGCTCCAATAACTCGGCAGGGGCCGTGCGGTCGTACACCGTCAGCTCACCCAACGCCCGCATCTCCTCCCATGACAAATCACCGGGATTCAATCCGTAACCGTCTAAAACTACTATTTTCATATGCTCAAAAGTTAAATTCCATATTTTGTCCATTTATTCGGTTAGATTGGAACGCGAATGACGCAAATTAACAGCTGCACAGCATGGATATAAACCGGCCGGAAGGTTGGATTTATGTCATTTGCGTTCCAATTTTTAATTTTATAGCACAGGATCAATGCAATTCATTTTCATTCCTTGAACCGTTCCCCCCAGAGGCTCTGCATCCGTTCCTTTATCTTCGCTTCCTGCGCATTGTTCTGCGGATGCCAGATGCGGCTGCCCTTCACCTCGTCCGGCAGGAACTGCTGCTGCACGAAATTGCCCTGATAGGCATGTGCATACTTGTAATCCTTGCCATAGCCCAACTGTTTCATCAGCTTGGTGGGTGCGTTGCGCAGATGCAAGGGAACAGGCAGGTTGCCCGTCTGCCGCACCAGTTCCAGGGCACTGTTGATTCCCTCGTATGCCGAGTTGCTCTTGGGGCTGGTGGCCAGATACACCGTAGCTTCCGCCAGCGGGATACGCCCCTCAGGCCATCCTATCTTCATCACGGCATCAAAAGCGGCGTTCGCCAGGAGCAATGCGTTGGGATTGGCCAGACCGATATCCTCGGCTGCCGAAATGACCAGTCTGCGGGCTATGAAAGCCGGGTCCTCTCCGGCCTCCACCATACGCGCCAGCCAGTAGAGCGCCCCGTCCGGATCACTTCCGCGGATGGACTTGATAAAGGCGGAAATGATATCATAATGCATCTCCCCGTCCTTGTCATATGCCAACGGATTCTGCTGCAAACGCTCGGTCACCTTCTCATCCGTAATCACCACGGATCCGGCATCCGCATCCGCCTCCACCACCAGTTCCAGTATGTTCAGCAGCTTGCGGGCATCGCCTCCCGAAAAGCGGAGCATGGCATCCGTCTCCTTCAGCTCTATCTTCTTTTCTTTCAGTATCACGTCCTTTGCGATGGCATTATGCAGCAGTTCCAGCAAATCCTCCTTCTCCAATGATTTCAGCACATACAGCTGGCAGCGGGAGAGCAAGGGCCGGATCACCTCGAACGAGGGATTCTCGGTGGTGGCGCCTATCAGGGTCACCACTCCCGTCTCCACCGCCCCCAACAGGGAATCCTGCTGGGACTTGCTGAACCGGTGGATTTCATCAATGAACAGGATGGGGCTGGCCTGAGAGAAAAAACGGTTGCTTCTCGCCTTCTCTATCACATCGCGCACATCCTTCACACCGGAAGTGACCGCGCTCAGTGTATAAAAAGGAGTTTCCAGCTTGTTGGCTATGATCTGCGCCAGCGTGGTCTTCCCCACCCCCGGAGGCCCCCAGAGGATAAAGGAGGAGATGCGTCCCGCGTCGATCATCTTGCGCAAGACAGCCCCGGCCCCACCAGATGTTTCTGACCTATATAATCGTCCAATGTCTTCGGACGCAAACGTTCTGCTAAAGGTTGTGCCATATCTTCATCTTTATTTCGGATAACAAAAATACAGCATATTTTCCTATGAACAAAGCCCAGGGCAACAATATAGGATTTATTTTTTTGAGGCAGAAAAACAAAAGAACATAAAAAACAGGGACTCATACAAAATGAAATACAGGTTCTTTGTCCGTCTGATCCAAAACAATTATTTTTGCAACCCTTTTCCAAAAGAGTGATTATTTCAAATTTAAATGTAATTCTAATAAAGACAGACGATGAAAAAACTTTTTTCCACCAGCCTGTTGATTTTAGCAGGTATGCTTTTACTGCTGGGCAGCTGCAAAGAGGACGAACTTCCGGTTTCCGGAGAAGGAAACGTGGCAAACAACGAATTGCCCGTCCGGCTGGCCGAAACGGATTATAACCCGGACAACACGTATTACCTGCTGAATGACAATGAATCCCAGGATGTTTATTTCGACTCCGGCCAGCGCAGCTTCTACGTCAGCCGGCCTCTTCAGTTCGGAATGGACGACGAGCACTGTTTCCAACTCCGTTTCTATAGTCCCAGAGCCTTGAAAAACGTGACTTTCTGGGCCAGGATAGACGGTTACGAGGAAGAATTCAAGTTCATGTCGCTGGAAAAGATCATGCCTTTCCAGCAACTCCGGGTACACATACCGTTCGCCACCAAGGATCTGACCGCCTATACCCGCAGCGGAAAGAAAATACGGATCATGGCAAACCCCTACCTCACGGAAGAAAACCTGACCTTCACCGTAGAGTGTGACGACCCGTACTGGGCAAGGCTGCAATCCATCCGGTGCAAATGGTACATCGCCTTCGGCAGATACAGTGACACCCAGGACAGCTGGAAGTACAAGATGAAGGCTTCGCACACGCGTGAGGCGGTGGCCATCGCGCTGAACATGGCGTATATGTTCTCGTCGGAACGGTTCAAGACCGCCCTGTACGAGTTCGGCCCGCTGCACAGCAACAATGACAAGGCGGAAATAGACAAGACCGCCCTGCTGGCCAACGTGCTCAACCACCGCGGACTGACCTTCGGCTATACCACCGGCGTGATGGGACTGGGCGGAGGAACCACCTTCGGCATGCATGAAGTGTGTTATCTGGAACACTATGCCGATGACAAAAGCATCACCGAAACCATATTCCACGAGTTTGCCCACTGTGTGGGCTACGGCCATGCGGGAAACATGACTTACGAACAGACGGGACCGGGGTGGATCACCCTGTGCAACAACGTATATGTGGCGCTGTCGCTGGACAAGGAGCTGCCCGTCTATTCCCGCCGCTTCCTGCACACCCGCTGGAGCAGGAACCGTTATTTTGATGATATATACGTGGCTTCGAAACACATTATCGAAGACCCGGAACTCGATGCGCTGGACGGCGGCCTGTCTCCCCTGCGCGGAGAGACCGACCGGGGAGGAAACGACGGGGAGCCGGTGGCGTTCAAGCTGGATTATACCGACTTGCCCGGCGCTACGGGAACCACCTTCCGCCCCAAGGATGTATATGTGTACGGAGATACCCTGTATGCCGTGAACGATGCGGACAACCAGTACAGCGTAGAGGTGTTCGGCCTTGCCGGCGGCGGCAAGAAGCACTTGGGAAGCATCAAGGAATGGAAGCACGGAGAAGTTACCGGGAAATTCGGCGGCCGCCCGAACGGTATCACCCGTGCCCACGACAAGATTTATGTCACCCACGAAGGAAGCCGTACCGAGATTTTTGATGCGAAGAGCCATCAGTTCCTTACCTGCATAGGCAATGGAAGCTGGGGAACGGGGCCCACGCAGACCGTACATGCCTTCGATGTGCTGCTCTACAAAGGGCTGGTCATGATACACGACAAACGCTACGTCAACTTTGTAGAAGAGCAGGCTATACAGTCCGGAGTGACTCCGCGGATTTATGTACGTTCCGAACATCTGGGCGAGACAAACGGCACTTACGGCATGGCGGTGGACGAACAGACCGGCCTGCTCTACTCCACCCATCCCGCCAAACGCATAGACCTGTTCGCCCCCGACGGGATACGGGAAGGAGTTTCACCCAAACGCACCGGGCAACTGGCTTATAAAAATGTACCCTACGACTTGGATTTCTACGAAGGAAGGCTGTTTGTAAGTTCCAACGGCACAGAAAAGTTCTGTGAGGTCAATCCCCGGACGGGAGAGATCATGAAGGACCATACCACCATCGGCGGCATCACCCTGCAAGCACCTGAGAAGTTCTGCATCCGCCGCCACACGCTGTTCATCACCGACCGCGTGAAAAACGGGACATGCGTTTACGCCATCCCCATGAGTGAGCTGAAATAAATGTATACCTATATAATATAGTAAGAACAACATGAAAATATACGCTTATATCCTGATTGTGCTGTCCGGAGTCCTGACGGCACAATGCAGCAAAGTCACCCTGGATGAAATCTGCGGCTACCCCTCCGCTCCCGGCGGAGGAAACGGGGAAGGAGAAGGAAACGGTGATTATAACAGTTACTGGTATTACTCGTATGAGGCGGCGCAACTGATTGATGCGGAAACCCTGGGCATGGAAACGGCCGAGGATTTCACCCCTTATACCGTCGCCCATCTGGGGGATACCCTTTTCATCGCAAACATCGGAAAGGCAGGCAGCAGCCTGTTGCTGTTCAGTATAAAGAAAGGTGAACGGCTGGGAACCTTGCAGAGCTGGCAGCACGACGGCGGGGAGAAGAGTTTCGGAAGTCAGATAGAGGCCATCGTCCCGTCGGGCAACCGGCTGTATGTGGCCGAACGCCAGTCGCGCATCCATGTATTCCGGTTGCCGGAACTGTCCTACCTCACCTGCATAGGCAACGGGCAATGGAGCGGCCCCGTATTCCAGGCACAGGCCATGACGGTAAAGGACGGGCTGATTTTCGCACGCGACAAGAACGGAATGGTCAGCATTTACAAAGAGGAGGATGCCACCCCGGAAAATTACCAGAAGGTGAACCGCTACCGCCGGGCATCCGGCAACGGCAGTCCGGGCAACAACGGCTTTGCCAGCCATTCCATGCAGCCCGATGCGGAAGGGCATCTGCTGCTCACGGATTATGAAGGGAAGAAAATACGGGTGCTCGATCCGGCACTGGTCAACGATGATATGGCAAACGACGCTTCCATCGATCTGGACGATCTTTCCCTGTCTCCCGGCTTCAAGCCCAAGACACTGGCGTTGTGCGGCGACCGCTGGTATGCTACCGGCGACAATGACGCCATCAACATATACGAACGCCAGTCCAACGAATGGAGCAAGAAAATAAAAACTGTAAAAGGATATGCTTTTTCCCAGCCTGCCCGCATCTATGCGCAAAACGACTCTGTGCTATGGGTTTCGGACACGCACAGTTCCAAACGGACACTGGTGAAAATGCTGGTGCATAAGGGGGAAATACGGGAATAGAGGTTCTATTCCGTTCTTTATCCAGAATGTGAATGACACGAATGGCACAAATTGGGTTTATATCTCTGATTGGCGTCATTCGTGTCATTTTCATTCACACATATCAACCTTGCCAATCTTTCAATGCGACTGTCAACAGGAGCCGGTCGTTCACTTGCCATATCGATTACGCAATCGGGGAAGCCATTCTTTTTATCTGGCCGCACTCCATCACAATCCCCTTTCAAGGCTCCCCTATCGCCCCCACAATCAGCTGTACCTGAGCCGGCATATAGGTACGGCAGCTCAAGCCACTGCCCATCTTCTCCAGTTGCTCCCTGAGGTGAGGATAATAGTCAATCCAATACTGCAACTTACGGTAAGCCACCTGCGGATTCAAATCCGGGAAATAACACAGGGCCAGTTCGGTGCGGCCATACGTGCGTATCTCAAAATTCTCCATACATTCCATACTTTTTATTTACTTCCATAAAAGTACGAAAAACGGACGAGAAGAAAGAATGTTTTTCCAACAATAATCAACTAGAATCAACTGTTATCAACTACAATCCACCGGAATCAACTTTCCGGAATCCGCACATCGTATCTTTGTAATGTCGGGACGATAAAGGCGAAAGATCTATAATCTTACAGCTGTAAGATATAGGATCTTACACGTGAAAGATAGGGTTCTTTCAGCAGTCGGCAACCAGTGGCTGACGGTTAATGGAAAGTGACTGACGGCTGACTTGCTTCATTCCCCGGCAACAGTGTTTCTTAATTCTCAATTATCAACTTTTAATTTTAACAGACTATGGTAAATTACAGTATCGTTATGCGTAGCAATCCGATGGACGCGGATGCCGCCAAGAAGGCTTACGCCAGTGCACAGTATTCGGAAGTGATGGACATCAACCGCTTTGCCGAGCACATCGCCAGCCACGGCTGTGTGTACAAGCGCGCGGACATCGTGGCCATCCTCACCATGGCGGTGGACTGCATGAGGGAACAGCTTCTGGGAGGACAGAAGATACAGCTGGGCGACTTGGGGGATTTCTCCATCAGCATCAACAGTATAGGAGCGGAAAGCGCTGCCGACTACAATCCTGCCATCCACGTCAGAAAGCTGAATGTGAACTGGAGTGCCGGAACACGTTTCCAGAACTTGCAGGAGGAAGCCGTGTTCAACCTGGTGGCCACGCGCAAGGCGGCCCGACTGGTGGTGAAGGCACTGAAAGCCGGAAAGACCAGTGTGGATCTTACCGGAGAGGCGAAGGAGCCGGAAAACGGAGGACAGGCCTGACGGAACTCCTGTACGACGGAGGCAAGACACGACGCTAAAGGGCTGAATGTGCCCCAATGAAAAACGGCTTGTCATAGGGGCACATTCAGCCCTTGGCTTCCATTACAATTCACTTATTATCAACCTCTAAAACAAAATTCCAATGAGTTCAAGAACAAAGAAAAACACCTGGACACTGATTCTGAAAGTAATTATCACCGTAGCCACCGCCGTTGCCGGCGCACTCGGCCTGAACGCCTGCATCTGATGAACAGGAGAACCATCACCCTGATTATTATCCACTGCTCCGCCACCCCTGAGGGGCGGAGGCTGGATTTTGAGACTTGCCGCCGGGACCACATCCGCCACCGGGGCTTCACGGACATAGGATATCATTTCTATATCACCCGTGACGGAGAGATTCACCGCGGACGACCTCTGGAAAAGGTGGGAGCGCATTGCAAGAACCATAACCGGCATTCTATCGGCATCTGCTATGAAGGAGGACTCTCGGCGGACTGCACACCTGCCGATACGCGTACTCTGATGCAGAAGGGAAGTATGCTGGCACTGCTGCGCGAGCTGCGCCTCCTGTTCCCCAAAGCGTTGATAGTGGGGCATCATGACTTGAATCCCGTGAAGCCGTGCCCTTGTTTTGATGCTGTAAAGGAATACCGCTTTTAAGGGAAGCTTTCTCCAAAGATAGGGTTTCCAATGAGAACCGTTTGTTTTCAAAGAGGTTTCTTCAAAGATAACGTATCCAAGGATGATTTCTCCAAAGATAGGGTTTCCAATGAGAACCGTTCGTTTTCAAAGAGGTTTCTTCAAAGATACTGTATCCAAGGATGATTTCTCCAAAGATAGGGTTTCCAATGAGAACTGTTTGTTTTCAAAGAGGCTTCTTCAAAGATACTGTATTCAAGGATGATTTCTCCAAAGATAGCGTTCCTTTCCTCCGCTTTGATTTCCTGACCCTTCATTCAACTAATCTTTTCATTTAACAATAATAAAAATGAACTATCTGATAAACCAACTCATGACCGTGGACAAAGCCTTCTACCGTCATTATCTGGAAATGCTGCTCACCCTGAACCGCATCCAAGCCCTCACCCCCTGGCAGATGTCCATGCTGCTGTGGAGAGCCAAGATTTTCCATATACAGGTGCTCTACCCCGAACTGCTGCGCATCAGCCTGTGCACGGAGCAGGAAAAGGACGAGATACGCTTTATGAAGGGATGGAAACTGAAAGAGCTGGAGAAAATAATGCCCGCATGGCAGCGACGGCAGTGCGAGGAGATAAAACGGGAACGGTGGAGAGGATTTTAATGGCTAGCGGTTAATGAGGAATGACCAGTGATCATTGGGGAATGACCAGTAATCAGTAAAGCCTGCCGGCAACATGATCTACTTGTAAGCAACTTTTAAAGGGGGTATGTCAAAATAAAATGACTACTCCGAGAAGTTACAGACTGTAATTACAAGACCTAAAAGGCGAGTGTCAAAACTCAGTTTTTGAAAACATGAACTTACAATCTGAAATTTGAGCATCCTAAAAGACTAAAGAAAGGGTCGTATCATTACTCCATACAGAGCTTGATACGATCCTTTCACGTGTTATAATTACTATCTGTAACTTTTCGGGGTTGTCCTTTTTGTTTTGACATCTCCCTTCTCCTATCCCCAAGTTATTCAGGAACAGCAACATTCAACTACTTCATTCCCCCTCATTAAACCCCAGGCCCTGCTGTTCGGGCTTCAGCTTCTCTGTCAGGAAATTGGTATGCTCCCACTTCGGTTCGGGCGGATTATGATCCAAGGTCCTCTCCTCGGTAGGCGTGTAGCGTCCGTTGTAAGTGCTGAAGGCGAAAAAAGCATCTCCCGGTCCGCCCAGATGGTCGAAACGTACCTTGGCCACACGCACCAGCACCTGCCCCAGTTCATCGTTACGGTCTACCACCATTCCATAATCCGTCTTGTTGAAAAAGGCCGCCGAGCCGTTGATATCATACAGCGTGGGCACAGGCCAGCGTTTGCTTCCCGGTTCGCGGCGCAACTTGGTGGGGTGCGCCACCAAAATGAGCAACACCTTGTGCTTCACGGCAAAATTGGAGAACTCGTCGAAGATGCGGCTGATGTACTGCGTTTCCGTTTCCCAGTCGGGAATCTGATGCTCGAAGCGGTTGAAGGGGTCCACCACCAGCACCTTCACTCCTTTCCGGCTCACCAGTTGGGCGGCAATGCGGAGCACGCTCTCTACCGAGAAGTCCTCTTTCGGCATAATGGAGAAGACACTCTGTGCCAGGTAACGGATAGCCTGTCCGGCTTCCGGCAACGGCATCCCCTTGTGTTCGAAACGCTTGCCCACCACGCGGCGTATCAGCTTGCGGTAGTGATAGGCCAGCGGGGTATTCTCCGGGCTGAAATAGCCCACCTTCCAATCGTGGCGCAGGAGCAGGCGCATGGCAATTTCGTCCACAAACTCGCTTTTTCCGCTGCCGGGAACGCCTGTAACCGTGAGCACAAAACCACGCTCGAACTTGATCAGCCGGTCCAGATTCTCCAGTCCCGTATCGGCTCCCTCCGGCATTCCGTTGTAATAAATATCCATCAGCGTATCCCATTCGTCCATGGGGCAGAAGACTCCTTCCAACGGGATTTCCGCCGCCTGCTCCACCTGCTGGCGGAGCCTCGGAAGATCGTACTTCAACAGATACTCGTTGGCATCCTTGCAGCCTTCCCCCCAGGCCACCACCTTGCAGCGGTCCACGCCCAGGCGGCGCACCAGTTCGTCGCGCAACTCCACTCCGCGCTTGTCGGTATCCATGGCCAGGATGATTTCCGTCTTGTCATCGAAGTGCGACTCCACGAAGCGGTCCAGCCACTGAAGGTTCGCGCCTCCGGCTCCGTTGGGTACGGACACCACCTCTTCCAGTCCTGCGGCTATCAGGCTGAGGGCATCTATCTCGCCTTCGGTGATGTAGCACTTTTCCTTCCCTTTTATGGCGTCTATGTTCCAAGGAATCAGCTCGGCTCCTTTCACCATCTTGAAATGCTTTGCGGCATCCCGGAATTTCATGTTTTTCATTACTCCGTCCTCCAGGTAAGGGAAGCAGATGCAGGCTTCTTCCTTGCCGGTCTGCGGCAGGAATTCCAAGCGTTCCTCTATCTTCATCCTTGTCAGGACGTCCATCGGAATACCTCGTCTGCCGACCATGTATTCCATCATTTCTCCATTCATAATTTGTTTGTTTTTATTGATTACCGGGCATACGTAATGTACAGGCGGTTGCAGGGGGATGTGCGGCTTGCGTTGCGCCGTGTTATGGTGCTGCGGTGCTGTATCGTGATGCTGCGACGTGTTGCGGTGCTGCGATGCTGTATCGTGGTGCTGCGACGTGTTGCGGTGCTGCGATGCTGTATCGTGGTGCTGCGACGTGTTGCGGTGCTGCGATGCTGCATCATGGTGCTGCGACGTGTTACGGTGCTGCGGTGCATCCTTCTGCTGTTTCTGCCGTTCCCGGTCTTGTTGTTTCTGTTCTCTTTTCCACATCTCGTCCTCGTTCCACGCTATGGCGAAATCACAATGAAAGCATTTCGCCCATCCCCCTTCACGGGTGATATGCACACTGAACGAAGGATCTTTGGGATTGCTTCGCGTTGCGGAACATTCGGGACAAGGCATACGGAAATGGTCCTTTCTGCGCGGCAGGCTTTTCAGCCACCGCACATAATCTGCATGTTCTTCGCGCGTCATATCCAGCTCTGTTTCAGGTTATCCCAGGTGGCACGTCCGTTGGGGCGCGGGGGTGCATCGGCAGGAAGAGGAACTCCGCAATACGAACGTTCGCCGGTCAGCGGATTGTACGTTTCGTAGGGCGAGAGCGATGTCGATTCATTCTGCATCCGGCTTCTTTCTTTCAGCTTTTCTTCCAGAAAAAGACGGGTGGGCCTTTCTCGGCGGATGTAGTTGGCGAAATAAGCTTCGGCTTCGGACACGGAAGTGATTCCTCCTGTGTTTCCTTGTGCCACGACATGTTTCTTGAACAGATCACGAATAAAAGAAAGATTGTTCAAAAAGAGTTCTTTCAAACCTGACATCATCCCCACAGCCTCCAGCCAACTCTGAGTAATGAAAGCTTCATTGATGCATTGTTCCCATCGGGGCATCGTTTCGGACAATTCGGAATATCGGGGAAGTTTATCAACAGCAGCAACAGCAGCAACAGCAATTATTTCTTTTTCTTTGTTACTGTTGTTTTTCTTCTCTTCTCTATTCTTTTCTTCTCTTATAAAGTTTTGCTTAAAGCTTGCTTGCAAGTTCTTTCCATAACACTCATTATCAACACTTTGAATCACATTTTTGACTGAATTTTCATTTGTATTTTTTGCAGTCGTATTTTTCATACTTTCCGCACTACTTTTCACGTTGCTTTCCGTGCTGTTTTCCTTGTAGATTTCCTTATTATAATCCGAATGGATTGGCTTGCTGCTCTCCATGCAGACAGTCTTGTTACTATCTACATTGCTGCTTTCCATATAAATTCTCTCCTTGCTATCCATACTGGGTGCACCACTGCTTTTCAGGTAGACTTCCTTGTTATTATCCATGCAAGGTACACCACCATCTTTCCATGTAGGCTTCCCCGTTATTATCCACGCAGAACGCATCTACCGTTTTTCAGGTATGATTTCCCCGTATTATCCCATGCAGGGCGCATATTACTTTTCGTGTAGATTCCCCGTTATTATCCATGCAGGGCGTATCATCGCTTTTCGTATAGATTTCCTCGTTACGATCCATGCAGGACGTATCACCGTTTTTCAGGTAGACTTCCCCGTTACAATCCACGCAAGGTGTATCATCGCTTTTCAGGTAGGCTTCCTTGTTACGATCCATGCAAGGTACACCACCATTTTTCAGGTAGGCTTCCCCGTTATTATCCATGCAAGATGTATCATCGCTTTTCAGGTAGATTTCCTCGTTACGATCCATGCAGGACGTATCACCGTTTTTCCCTTCGTTGATTCTGCCCCTTCCTATTGTAGACGCAGTTGCTTTTGCAGATGCTTTCACCGTACTTTTCTTACTGCTTCTCCCTCCCTTACTGCCGGCAGCGGCACGTTGCTCGGAAAGTTTGCTCTGATATCCCATCACCTCGTCCAGATACAGACATCGGAAATACCCGTCCTCTGTAATGAGAAACAAATCGAAGTCCTTAATAAGATGTTGCAGATTTTCCACGGTAGTTCCCCACTGATCGGCCAGCAAATCCAGTTCGTTAAAATCATGTTTGTATTCCTGCTGTTTTCGCAGAAACAATATCGTTTCAAGATACAACCCCAGCCCCATGCATTTCATGTCGGCATTCAGCTTCATCATTTTGTAATCCGACATCAAGCTGCAATTCAGCCGGATAAACTGCTCTGTATAATCCATTTCTTTTGTGTGTTAGTATAAATATAACGCAAAGGAACGCAAAATATAAATAGGGCGTTGCTCACAAAAACAGGCAATTGTTAATAAATATTTCCTATCTTTGCCGAGACATTTTGTAAGTAGCTATGATTATGCTATTTACAAATTATTATTTAATAATTTAATTTTTGGTAACATGAAAAAAATTTGAGATCATCAGCACTTGCATCAGTAATGCCGTGCGAAGAAGCGATTTAAACCCCAACAACTTGGAAGACAAAGGTGCGATAGGCCGGTCCACCGCCACCAAAATTCGAGACGGAAAGATTGTGACTCCAAATTCTTACTTCAAACTGATGAAATGGATGGAAAAGGAGAAACCGGAGGTTTACAAAGAAGCCATGGAGCACATCCTGAAAGAACTGGGCAAGCTCAAAATGGAAGAGTAACCTCCCGGCTTCCCGGAAACGGGAATTTTCCCCGGTAAACGTGGGGAAACGGGAAACCGCCATAGAGCGCCTCTGTATGGAGACTGCCTCTATGGCGGTTTTTTACACCCAGGATGCATGGAGTTATAGTTATTTTATTTCCAACTATAAATCCTCCTTTTTACTCAAAAATTATTTTTCTTGTGACAGATAAATACAGAATTGCTGAATATTTACAACATTCACTTTGGGAAAATCTATATCTTTCAGCACATCATAATGATGGTCGTTAGTAACAATGTAGTGCGCATTGGCCGAAATGGCACAATCCACAAACTTATTGTCATCAGGATCGACTGTAATCAGATTAAAGTGATAGAATGGAGTTATCAATTCAACAAACGGACTGTTCAATATGGTTTTCACCACATATTCCGCCGTTTCATTGTCGGTAAGTCTTTGCAGAATTTCTATATATTCCTCCAATATTTCATTGGATACACAGAGCTTGTTCTTTCCGTCCACAAAGGATTGCCACAAGACATGGTAACGACTCCTTTGAGGAATGCTTTGAATAAGACAATTCGTATCAAGAACCAACTTAGCCATTGACGTTATTTTAATGAATGGATATCCATTTCAGCTATTTCATCCAGCTTTTTCTGGTCAAGAATTCCCTTATCCCAAAGTTCATCCAACTTTGTATTCATCCGTTTGGAATAATATTGAAAGAGCACCTCTTTCAATTCTTCCAGACCTTCCTGAGATTTATCGTAAGAAAACATTTCCAACAAATGCCTCTGTATGGGGTTGAATACTGTAGTTTCCATAATTATATCGGTTATAAATTCTATGCGAATATAGAATTTATAATGATAATATCCAAAATGTTTCTCATTAATTAACGCCTATGAAATATGACTCGATAAATCTTGCAACAATATCTCCCTTACATCCGATGTTCAAAGTGTTGTAGAGTAAAATCTATTCCGAAGATCCTAATCGGATAATCTTTTTTATCATTTCAGATGGATTTTGAAGTAAATGCCACCGGAGAAATATTTCCCGTTATTCAGTTCGGCAATCAGGTTGATGTGATCTTTCCAAAGCTGGTAGTGTGCCCCGATGTTCACTGTGCGGGCGTCATATTCGGCCATCAGGTTAAGATTATTTACAACTTTAATCAAAGGCTGGTCACCGAGTAACTGAAAACGGAAGTTTGTGCCGAATGAAGGACGTTTATAATGCTCTATACCTTTGGCATTACCATATACAAATGCGGCATGAATACCCCATTCACCTATATTCTGAACATCCAAATGTTTGGTTACAGCCAGATAATAACGTGTTGCGTAATTATTGGAACCGCTTGTATTACCGGACACCAGTTCACCACCACCATGATCGGCATGAGAGGTGGGATCGTCCAGACCAAGGACTATTTGCGGTGTCCACTCCTTCCACCACCCTTCTTTCCAAAGGCGCAGACGCGCACTGAAAGCCCGGTCCTGATTCGTGAATTTTCCCCAAGACTGTTCCGGGAAATAAGTAGAGCCATGATCCGCATGTACCAATGTACAGATATACGACACCTCCAGCCAAGGGAAAATAGTAATATTAATGTAATAATTGAAGGTATACCCCACTTCACTGCTACGAAAATGGGTGGATAACGGATGAGTATTCAAATAGTTTCCACCAAACAGAAAAGTTTTATCACGCTGCATATCAGCCGTGGGAGCATGAAGCAGTCCGGTAGTTCCCAGCAATGCCTGGGCATCAGCCCATAAGGAAACACTACACCAAAAAACGAGCAATAAGATTCTTTTCATCAAGCTACTCCTTACATATATTCCACATGAACAACAGATTGCCGATAATGTAACGTTTCCACATCCGGCGGGGTTCTTTCAATAACCGGTAACACCATTCCAGAGAATGTCTCTGCCACCAGGCGGGAGCACGCTTTACCGTTCCGGCATAGAAATCGAAAACAGCACCTATCGTTCCGCAATGGCAATGGATTTTCAATTCATGCCAATGCGTGTACGCCCATTTCTCCTGCTTGGGGGCAGTCATCCCTATCCAGAGCAAATCAGGATTTGCCTTGTTGATAGCTTCGACTATCGCCCGATTGTCCTCTTCCGAAAACTCCGGCTTATAGGGTGGCGAATAGGTTTCCACTTCGATGTTGGGATAATCCACTTTCACACGCTGTTTTATCAATGCCAATACTTTTTCACTGCTGCCCATGAAAAAACATTTTCCTCCGATAGTATTCAGCTTGTTCATCTCGAACTCGAACAGATTCCAGCCGGCAATACGCTCTGTAGGTTTGGATCTTGCATTCAGCCAACGACACGCCTTGACAATACTTGCTCCGTCGGGGATTAACACATCTCCCTGCTGCAAAGCTTCGGCAAAGAGCTTGTCTTTCTGGGCGGTGTTGTAGGAATGGGCATTGATGGTGTTGATCAGGAGTTTGCCGGAAGGCAAAGTGGTCAGCCCTCGATGGCTTTCCAACAAGGGTAAGTTTTTTAACTTCAATAACATGGATATTGTAGTTCTACCTTTAAAAATTAGTTTTCTTTTTCCTTTTGAGGAAGATTTTGGGATAATATATCCAGCATTCTGTGCTCAAATTGTTGTAGAGTAAATTCACGACAGAATTTATCATAACCGGCATTTCCCATTTTAACTCTTAATTCCTCATCATCCAACAACTTCGCAATACAATCAGCCAACGAATACGGATTCTGTTTTTCAAAAATCAAACCATTTTCTCCATCTTTCACCATATCGGGGATGCCGCCTTCATTGGTTGAGATGACCGGCAATTTATATTCCATGGCTTCTAAAATGACCAAAGGGAAACACTCATTCATTGTTGGAAGAATGAATATATCTGCTTGTTGAAAAAAAGCATTTTTTTCTTCTCCTACTTTTCGACCGACATAAGCAACCCTATCATTCAAATCCCGTTTATCCACTTCTTCTGAAAACTGTACAGCATTAATCTCGGCTGTTTCTCCACCTACATACTGACAATTAAAAAGATACCCTTTTTCTTTCAATATTCTTAACGCATCAAGTAATACAAACACTCCTTTATTTATCAATAGATTAGAAAGAAAAAGTAGATAAGGGACTTCGTTTTTCCGCCTTGCTTCAAATTCTCCTTTACGTAAGTTTGGTATACCATTCGGACAAATATACACATCTTCTCTTTTTACATACTTGGCTATATCTTTATAAAGATTCTCTGCCAACAGAATTACTTTCAGATTGCTGAAAAAACGTTTATAAAAGAAGTTATAAACCCATTTACTCTGATAAACCGAAACGCCTTTATTGTGATAATGAGCTATGACTTTGCACCCCATACTTTTCAGCATCTGCACTACAATAAAGTCTTTAAAAAAGGCTTTTCCTCCGGCATTCGGAGTGATATAAACCAATTCGGGACGGATTTCTCTTACAACGTGAGAAATATGCTTTAGAAGAAAGAAATACTTCAACAGCTTTTTTAAACTTATATGCCCAATATCAGACAAACTTCCTGCTGTAGCTAAATTTATACAAAAACAATCGAAAGAAGAATTTACCAACTCACTTTCTTGAATGTATTTCCCCATCATGGCTGCGCCATGTATAGGTGGAGGAAGGTGAAGAATAAAAAGGATTTTAGGTTTCATCAACTATCAAAATCTATAAACAAAATACATTATCCGGCTAAAAATTCGCTTTATGATGGAATGATAACCAATAGCAGAACGAAATAAGGATGGATGGATAGACACATTTTCCGGATATGTAAACTCCTTTTTTGCCGAGTTATCAAATATACAATGAAAACGACTCCAGCGCTTACAGTTTGTACCTTTCCCATCAAAACCATCGTTTTGCACTTTGCTTGTAACAGGAAATAAGGAAACTTTTTTTTGTAAGAACTGAGCAAAACAAAAGCGAATAGCCCATGACTTATTCCTTCCACATTTCCAATCATTCAGCATCTTCCAACAATCGGAACCTCCCCATCGGTTAAATTCTTTTTTCAGTATGTGGTATTTATCGAAATTCTCCAACTCCCAATCCACACTATTCCAGCGATCAGCCCAAGTAGCCCATCCCCATGAACTACTACGAGTGCAGAAATAAGTATCATATGAATAATCTTTCGGCACTTTCACTTTATTAGAATATCCACAAATAGAAAACACACTCGTCTCTTCTTTGTACTTATCAAGACCTTGATTCATAAAAAAAGGAAAATTGGGTGCAAGAATAAGATCATCTTCCAAAACTATTGCTTTACCATATCGGTTGATAACTTCTGTTACACCTTTTATAACAGAATTACCAAGTCCTTTATTTTGCAATGCAAACTTATAATGAACCTCTTTAAACCCTGTTATAGATTTTACATAATCACGCACTTTTTCCACATTTTCCACTTCACCTTTTCGTTGGAAACGTGGTCCATCAACAAAAACATAAAGAACAGAATGTTTTGCTTCTTCATTCTGAAGCAAAGATTCTATTATAGCCTTTAATCCTTCTGGACGATTAAAGGCAAAAAGAATAACAGGAGTATATTCCATATTATTTATTTCAGCCCATAAAATAATAAGCTAATACCAACTTGGAAATTATTATTTCAAATCTTGAATCAAAAATTTTTGTTTGCCTCGTTTGGTTTTCTCTATTGTATCCACATAATGGATTACCAAATCAAAACCATGGGTAATAAAAAGCCTCTTCACTTCTTTTTCTATTTGCTCGTCATACCCTATCGATTTCACTATATATATAGCAACTTTACCTATTTCAGACTAATGAAGTTGCCAAGTCTGTATATGGTTTATCTCAAGTAACTTTATTATTTAAAAGAGAATAAAATAAATCCAACCATTTAGCACCTATGCATTCTATAGAATATTCTTTACTTTTATTTATAGAACAAGTGGACATTTTCATCCAATTTTTCATCATTTTCAATAAGCTCTATTATTTTTTTTCTATATTCATTGATTGAAAAAGGAGTAACTAAAATCCCATTCTTATCATCATCTATAATATCCGAACAATTAGAAAAACTATTAAATGCCATTGGCACTACACCATACGACATTGCTTCCACCAAAACTAATCCAAACCCTTCAAATGCTGAAGCCATACAAAAAATCTTTGCTTTATCATAATATCCATCAGGCTTTTGAAATCCTTCAAATGAATAGTTAATAAGTTCCATATCCATTGCATACTTTTCCATTTGTTTTCTTTTTTTCACCATCACCTACAATCACCAACCGCCACTCTTTATACTTTTCTTCATGACAGATTCCATCGCCATACTTCTAAAATTTTAATCTACTACCCTTTTTTCTTGGCTGATCCTTCCCACAAAAAGAACTATTTTTTCATTTTTTTTCACTCCCTCCCCCATTAATAGTTACAGGATTAGAAATAGACAACATCTTTTCAGCATATTTTTTCCCCGAAAAATATAAAAATTCATTTATAAATTTATCTGAAAGCATCACTAGTTTATCACTATATTGAAGCATTCTTTTTAAATATCTTCCATATTTCAACTTAAATGCAAAATGTATAAGTACATCCACTAAATTTCCTACCTTGTCAACACCAAAAACATTACAAATTTTAGGAAATGCTTTTATCCCGTACATACCATACGGCTGACTATGAAATACTGAAATAAGTTGAACTCCTGTTTTTTTTTATAACAGGTAAAAACACTGATAATTTAGGATTTAAGCAAGTCTGGTTTAGCACAATTTCAATATGTTTTTCCTTTATAAAATTCATAAGAAATTGTTTATTTGCATCACTATCATTTCGTTTTTGATCTGGCAAATAGATTTGAATATCATCTAAATAATCTGAAGTTCGATTAATAGAAATAATATATACTTCATGCCCTAATGAATTAAAATAATGGGCTAAACAATGCGTAACAGACTGTACTCCACCTAATAAAGGATTAGCCGATCCAGTATTGAAAAATAGTATCTTCATACAAACAACACTACTAAAATCTATGATTCATCTCACTCCATTCAAATTAAATAAAGCTTCAAAAGAGAAATGCCCACTAATTCTAATATTTTATTCCTCCAATTTAAATTTACCACATTTACTAATTCTAAGCTTTATAAAAACGTAATAATATAAACGCTGAATAATATGACCAATCTTTGGCAATAGTTTTCGTATTAAAGTCTTTTTGCACAACAACTCATAATCACACAATATTCGATGAGGAAAATATTCCAATAAGACTTTTTGTTTTTCTTCTTTAAACTTAATATTTGCACTCACCCCACTCAAATCATACTTTGCTATCACATAATCAACGAATTGATAAGACAAATTATTCACCACAAGTGTTTGAATACAGAATTTCCAATCAGAGTATACTTTCAATGTCTCGTCATATGGATATTCTCGCAACAAAGCTGTTTTTATCAACATCGCCTGATGATTTATAGAATTAGCATACAAATATTCATTGTTACTTTTTTGGGTGCAGATTGCATGGAACTAAATCTACCATTCTTAAAACAATATGTTTTACCTGCTAATACGTCAACGTCAATATGTTTTGAAAAAATATTTTCTAAAACTTCAGAATTCCAAAAGCTATCACCAGAGTTCATAAAAATGCAATACTCACCTGAAGCAATACTAACCCCCTTGTTCATTGCATTATAAACTCCATTATCAGGTTCACATATACATTTTGATATTTTATCAGAATATTCCACTAAAAGATCTACACTTCCATCCGTAGAGCCACCATCTACTATTATATATTCCATATCTTTATAAGATTGTGATATAACACTTTGAATGGTAGTTTTCAGACCTTGTATATTATTATAATTTATAGTTATAACAGACACTTTCATTTTAAAAATATTTATTCCTAATTTGTTCATCAGACATATATCTGATAGAAGATGTATTACAATATAAAATGGAGATCCACAAAATAACCCAACTCAAATTGAACTCTGGTGTTCCTGAAGGATATAAAAAAAAGACATAAGCTAAACAATATACTCCCATACCTTTTGTTAACATATTCTTCGATTTAAAATACCCTAAAAAAAAGGATTTAATACAAAAGAAAACATAAGGTAACAACAAAAAAATTCCACCTTTTAATATAATATTTAAATAACCCTGTTTCTATCACTAATCTATTCAACCTATCAATATCAGTACTCCCAACAATAATAAGTACCAGTCATACCACGCCCTATTATCCAATCCATCCAACTCATATCTTTATAAAAAGCCATTTCAACTCCAGATCGAGTGTTTTTGTCCAATTTATCTAATAATAAAACCAAATAGGACTCCCAGTCAAAAGACGACATTAGTATCAAAACAAATCACCAATAATTACCAATATCCCCCACAGCAACTTT
>ENA-OPZZ01000064-OPZZ01000064.1-human-gut-metagenome-genome-assembly--contig:-NODE-64-length-76304-cov-7.272339_pt1 | contig 76304 bp, 66 predicted proteins | sample MGYA00242487_ERZ504511 | MGnify/ENA primary metagenome ERZ504511 (study PRJEB26092, sample SAMD00036241) | human gut metagenome | host: Homo sapiens | study: EMG produced TPA metagenomics assembly of... | reverse complement strand
ATGCTCCGTGCGATTGCAGATGCCATTCAGGTATCCAAGCTTCGCTGGAGACTGGTGGACGATTCCCTCAAACCACTTTCACTGGAAGAAGCCTTTTATATGGCTACCATGGGTGGCGGTGCATTTTTCGGAAAAGTCGGGACTTTCGCGGAAGGCTATGAGTTTGATGCACTGATTCTGGATGACAGCAAACTCCGGCATCCTCAGCCTCTGACGGCCAGAGAACGTCTGGAACGACTGATCTATCTCTCAGATGACAGCTGCATCACCGGAAAATATATTTCCGGAAACAAAATCTTTTAGTGCATACGTCTGCACAACACGAAGGGGGTACTTATATGAATCTCGACAAAATTTTCCACCTGAAAGAAAATCACACAGATGTCAAAACTGAGGTTATGGCAGGAATCACTACCTTTATGACAATGGCTTATATTCTGGCCGTCAATCCAAACATCCTGTCTGCTTCCGGCATGGACCGCGGCTCTGTCTTCACCGCCACCGCACTGTCCGCATTCATTGCCACCTGTCTGATGGCGCTTCTGTCCAACTATCCGTTCGTTCTTGCTCCTGGTATGGGACTGAACGCATACTTTACCTACACAGTAGTTCTCGGTATGGGATACACCTGGCAGCAGGCACTTGCAGCAGTCTTTGCAGAAGGTATCATTTTTATCCTGCTTTCTCTTACCAATGTACGTGAAGCGATCTTCAACTCCATTCCGATGAACCTGAAACACGCAGTATCCGTAGGTATCGGTCTCTTTATCGCATTCATCGGACTGCAAAATGCCAAGATCGTTGTTGGAAATGATTCCACACTGGTAAGCATCTTTTCCTTCAAATCTTCTGTAGCAGAAGGGACCTTCTCCTCTCAGGGAATCACCGTATTGCTGGCTCTGATTGGTATTCTGGTGACCGCTGTTCTTCTGGCAAAAGATGTCAAGGGAAGTATTCTCTGGGGCATCCTGATCACCTGGGTTCTCGGAATCATCTGCCAGCTGACACATCTGTATGTACCAAATGCAGACATTGGTTATTACAGCCTGCTTCCAGATTTTTCAAACGGAATTTCTGTACCAAGTATGGCTCCAACCTTTATGAAAATGGATTTTTCCATTGTATTCTCACTGGATTTCGTAGTCATCATGTTTGCATTCCTGTTTGTTGATATGTTTGATACGCTTGGAACTCTGATCGGCGTAGCTTCCAAGGCAGATATGCTCGACAAAGACGGCAAACTTCCAAAAATCAAAGGTGCACTTCTCTCTGACGCGGTCGGAACAACTGTAGGTGCTGTTTGCGGTACTTCTACCGTTACAACCTTTGTAGAAAGTGCTTCTGGTGTTGCAGAAGGCGGTCGTACTGGTCTTACTTCCATAGTAGCAGGTATTCTGTTTGCACTTTCCCTCCTGCTCTCACCAATCTTCCTGGCAATTCCTTCCTTTGCCACTGCACCGGCTCTGATCGTTGTAGGCTACCTGATGCTGACATCTGTTACAAAAATTGACTTCAGTGATATGACAGAAGCGATTCCATGCTTTATCGCTATCATTGCAATGCCATTTATGTACAGTATTTCAGAAGGTATTTCCATGGGCGTTATCTCTTATGTAGTCATCAATCTGATTACCGGAAAGGCAAAAGAAAAGAAGATCAGTGTGCTGATGTACGTTCTTGCCATATTATTTGTACTGAAATATATTTTCATCTGATCTTAACAAGGATGCGCAGTGATTCTGTAAAGAAGATGTCAGCTTATGCTGACCTGAATCACGCGCCAGGTCTCACGGATGTTCGACTTGAAAATTATTCATAGGGACTCTGCATATGCGGAGTCCTTATTTTTTTATTTTCACTCTTTATCAATGCATACCTATGCAGTATAATACAAAGATACAAGGGTTTAAAGCGGATATGAGCTTCATGCTCGCATGAATGGGCATATACATTTGAAACCCGCTATCTTATCACACGAGGAGAAACATTATGAAAAAAGAATCTATTCCGGTCAGGAATTCTCTTTTACTGCTTCTGACTGCAACTATCTGGGGTGTTGCCTTTGTTGCCCAGAGTGTCAGCATGGACTACATCGGCGGCTTTACTTTCAATGCCGTCCGCAATCTTATTGGTGCACTGACACTCCTGCCGGTCATCTGGGGACTTGGCAAAAACAAAAGCACCAGAAGAAAAAAAACGTATTCAAGCATCTTCCGACCGCAAAACATTAATCACCGGCGGTATCTGCTGTGGTATCCTGCTCTGCTTTGCAAGCAACTTCCAGCAGTTTGGCATCAAATACACCAGCGTTGGTAAAGCCGGCTTTATCACCGCCTGTTACATTGTCATTGTTCCGATCATCGGTATCTTTCTGAAAAAGAAATGCAGCCCGTTTATCTGGATTGCTGTCATTCTTTCCCTGTGTGGACTTTATCTTCTTTGTCTGACTCCAGGAGAGGGATTTGCCATCGGCAAGGGCGAACTTCTGGTACTGATCTGTGCTTTCCTGTTTTCCTTACATATCCTTACAATCGACCATTTCTCACCACTGGTAGATGGTGTAAAAATGTCCTGTATCCAGTTTCTGGTCTGTGGAATCCTCTCCGGAATCCCGGCGCTGATCTTTGAAAGTCCGGATCTTGCCGGAATTTTCGCCGCAAAAATTCCGGTTCTCTATGCCGGAGTTATGTCCTGTGGCGTTGCCTACACCCTGCAGATCGTCGGTCAGAAAAATATGAACCCAACTGTAGCCTCCCTGATTCTCAGCTTGGAATCCTGTATCTCTGTTATCGCTGGCTGGTTGATTCTCGGCCAAAATCTCAGTAGTCGCGAAATTTTCGGCTGCGTGCTGATGTTTGGTGCGATCATCCTAGCTCAGTTGCCACAAAAAGGAACTGCTTTCTGATAAAATTGGTTTTGCTGCGTTGCATAATTATACCAAAAAAAGGTCATCACTGTCAGAATTGATCTGATTCAACTCTGATCGTGACGACCTTTTTATCTCATATTTTATTTAAACGAATACAAAAGCTCTGATTCACTCTGCAATCTGTTTAAATCTCGTATGTCTCGAGATATTACCTGTGAACAGTAATTAAATCTCGCCTTTTGCTTTCAGATGTTCTTTTATCTTCTCAAAACTCTCATCACTGACATCATGTTCCATCTTGCAGGCATCTGCCCGGGCAATCTCATCACATACTCCAAGGCCTTCCAGCATCTTTGTCAGGACGGTATGGCGCTCATAGATTCTGTTTGCAATCTCAGCACCTTTGTCCATCAGTGTCACCGTTCCATAACGGTCCATCGCAATATAACCGTCTTCTCTGAGAAGCTTCATTGCATGGCTGACACTTGGCTTGGATACCCCGAGCATAGTCGCAATATCAACAGAACGAACTCCGCCGCCTTTTTTGGATAAAACAAGGATTGCCTCCAGGTAATCCTCTGCCGATTCTCTGATTTGCATAAAAAATACCTCCCATTTAGGTACATAATACCACAGGATTACCCTGAATTCAACAATTGTTTTTCTTATCTAACTTTGTTTAGGCGCCACTGTATGTCTTAATTATCATCGCCCGTCAGACGGAGAATATCCCGAATCTCATCAACTTTCATATCCAATATGATTGCCAGCTCATCGATGGTAAAAGCATTTTTTTCATCTTCTCCATCATTCAGATCACGCACTGCATGCTCCAGTTTCTCCACACGCGCTACCAGACTGTCATCCTCGAATTTTCTCTGTGTCTGTTCTTCCAAAACAAGCTGGATTCCTTTGCGCATTTCACTCAGAAGCCACTTCTCATCTCTGCATTCATCACCGGCAGTTCCAAGCGCCTGGATCAGGCACAGATTCGCCTCCTGAATCAGATCAGCCAGCTGCATTTCTTCTATATTCATCTCAACAGCCATATCTGCCGCCGTTTTCATATAATAAGAAGTAAGTGTCTGAAGTGCCCTCTGATCACCGGCTGCCAGAGCTTCAAATACACTGTCAGCATCCACCTCATCAACAACCGGCAGTTCCTCCAGATAATTTTTAAGATAAGCTTCTTCTTCCGCTGTAAGAGGAATTTTTTTATGTTCAGGCTCCTTTGCTTCTTCTCCTGCCGTTTCCAGACCTTCAATGAGAATTCCCTGAGAAGTAAGATATTTTAATACACCCAGCAACTGGCTTTTGTCCAGGTCACACTCTTCAAATACCTGACGGATTTCGGCTGCATTTAACGCATTCCCATGTTGTCTGGCAATTTCCTGCACTTCTTTTAGTTTATTCTGAAACTCCTGTACGTTCATCACAGTTCTCCTTTATTCCGACAGTTCATCTGTCATTATCTTATTAAGATCATTTAAACACACTGTTATTTTTCATTTTTTCTCCGTTTTTTATTGTAACATCCTTCTCTGTTTTTTCCAAGAAAATCTATCTCTTTTCTATAATTTTTACTCTTTTCGCAATAAAATATAAAACTTTTTTCCACCTGAAACCCCTGTAAAATCAATGTTTTTTAGGTCTTAAAACTTTTTTCGAAAAAAAGTTGAAAAAAGTTGTTGACATTTGCATATCACTATAATATAATATGTCTTGCGTTGAGCGACAAAGCCAAACGCAAACAATTAAATACCGTTAACGGGGTGTGGCTCAGCTTGGCTAGAGCGCCTGGTTTGGGACCAGGAGGCCGCAGGTTCGAATCCTGTCACCCCGATGCTGTAAACAATACCGTTTCAGCGACATGCGGGTGTAGTTCAATGGTAGAACACCAGCCTTCCAAGCTGGATACGTGGGTTCGATTCCCATCACCCGCTTCTCTGTTGCAAACAGAGGAATGTGTCTGTAGCTCAGCTGGATAGAGCAACGGCCTTCTAAGCCGTGGGTCGGGGGTTCGAATCCCTTCAGGCACGCTGTGGTGGGTATAGCGCAGTTGGTTAGCGCGCCAGATTGTGGCTCTGGAGGCCCAGGGTTCGAATCCCTGTATCCACCCTCGCCTTTGGGCTATCGCCAAGCGGTAAGGCACAGCACTTTGACTGCTGCATTCGCTGGTTCGAATCCAGCTAGCCCAGTCTTTTATATGGGATATTAGCTCAGTTGGTAGAGCACTTGACTTTTAATCAAGTTGTCCGGGGTTCGAATCCCCGATGTCTCATTGATTTTTAAGAACACTATCATTTCGATAGTGTTTTTATTTATCTTTTATGTTACACACGAATATATCAAACAATATGCGGATGTGGCGGAATTCTTTGTTCTTGAACGTCAGTTCAAGATCGGACAGACTCTAATCGATTTATCGATCGTCTGACAATTCCGTTTATCTATATATTGTTTCTATGCGGATGTGGCGGAATTGGCAGACGCGCCAGATTTAGGTTCTGGTGTCTACGACGTGCAGGTTCAAGTCCTGTCATCCGCATTTTATTTAAATCATAAGGATTGCAAAGGGACTTACCATTCCCTCTGCACACCCTTGGCTGAGAAGCAAAGGACTTCTTCGTTTTCAAATAGGATATGTATAGAATAACAGCAGGAGACTTCTCTCTCGTATGGAGAAGATTTCCTGCTGTTTTGACATTCTATTATTTTGTTTTCCCTGAATCTTAACCCGAACAATTTAGAGTCCCCTATACATACTTGTTTAAATCATTTTACAGATATTTGATCTTGGCAGACATCTTTCTGTCTTTATCAGTCTCAAGGATCACATAGCTTGGCTTTCTGCCGTGCTGGCGTGGATAGGACAGACTTCCCGGGTTAATGGCCAGAACACCGTCTATTTCTTCAATTACAGGCTTATGCGTGTGTCCAAAGAACACAGCATCACAGTCTCTGGACTTTGCTTCTTCTGCGACACCGGAAATATCCATGGACACACCATAATAATTTCCATGCGTGACAAGAACCTTATTTCCATCAAGTTCTATCTCCTCTTCTCTCGGAAGGTCTGAGAAAAAATCATTATTGCCGGCAACAATACAGCAGGGGCAGTCCACAAGAGCTTCGATAAAAATCTCACGGCCCTCCACATCTCCGCAATGTACCAGCATATCAAACGGCGTTTCCATCATCACCGCTCTTTCCAGATTTTCATCGTGCCCATGGGTATCACTGACGATCAGTACCTTCATCGAAGTTCATCCTTGATCGCACGCAGAGCCTTCCCTCTGTGGCTGATCTTATTTTTTTCTTCCATGGAAAGTTCGGCAGAAGTACAGCCGTATTCCGGAAGATAAAAGATCGGATCATAACCAAAACCATTTTCTCCGCTCTCTTTATATCCGATTCTGCCTTCCATCGCTGCTCTCACAGTCTTCATCGTTCCATCCGGAAATGCCGCTGCGATCGCACACACAAACCTTGCAGTCCTCTTCTCATCCGGAACTCCTTCCAGTCTCTCGATCAGTTTTGCATTCTTAATATGATAGGAAGTATCTTCTCCCATATAACGTGCGGAATAGATTCCAGGTTCTTTATTCAGATAATCAATCTCAAGTCCGGAATCATCTGCCAGCACGATCTCACCTGTCAGGTCACAGATTGTCTTTGCCTTGATCTGGGCATTTTCTTCAAATGTTTTACCATCCTCAACGATATCCGCATCAATTCCGGCATCTTTTAAGGAAAGAAGTTCAATATCCAGATCTCCGAGTATTTCACGGATTTCTTTCATTTTTCCCTGATTACCGGTTGCAAAAATTACTTTTTTCAATCTTTTTTCCTCCTTGGTGGTTTCGGACCCAGGAACTGATAATAATATGTTTTTAACATACCATTATAAATCTTGCGATTCTTGTCCGCTTTTCGTCCAATATCATTTTCCGCACGGTCATAAGATGTGATCAGATACATAGACCACTTGTCCAGACGATTATACCTCTCTCCAATCTCTCTGTATAACTGTGGAAGTGCTTCTTTTTCTTCCAGACGTTCTCCATATGGCGGGTTCGTGATGATAAATCCATATGGTTTCGGATGACTGAGATCTTTGACTGCTCTCTGCTGAAAATGAATCAGCTTATCCACTCCTGCCATCTTCGCATTGGCACGGGCAGATTTCAGTGCCTCCGGATCAATATCATATCCCTGAATATCTGTATCTATATCCAGGTTCACACGGTCCTGCGCTTCCTCCAGTGCATCATACCAGCATTTGCGCGGAACCAGATGTTTCCAGTCTTCCGCAAGAAAAGAACGGTTCATGCCAGGAGCCATATCTGCCGCAATCATAGCTGCCTCGATCGGGAAAGTACCACTTCCGCAGAATGGATCCACAAGAATGCGGTCTTTATTCCATGGCGTCAACATGATCAGTGCAGAGGCCAGCGTCTCAGTGATCGGAGCTTTGACAGTCATCTGACGATAGCCTCTCTTATGAAGAGAAACTCCGGATGTATCAATCCCGATCGTAGCCACATCCTTCATAAAGGCTACTCGAATCGGGAAGCTTGCACCATCCTCCTGAAACCAGGAAATTCCATAAACACTTTTCAGGCGTTCTACGATTGCTTTTTTCATGATGGACTGAATATCAGAAGGACTGAACAGCGCACTCTTTACAGAATTGGCTTTTGCTACCCAGAACTTGCCATCCTTCGGAATATATTCTTCCCACGGGATCGCCTTTGTTTTTTCAAAAAGTTCGTCAAATGTCACTGCTTTAAACTCTCCGGTCTTCAGCAGAATCCTCTCTGTCGTACGAAGGAACATATTGGCCTGCGCAATACCTTCCGCATCTGCCAGAAACGTAACTTTGCCATCTTCTACCTTACTGATCTCATACCCAAGATCCAGAATCTCGCGTTTCAGAACCGCTTCCATGCCAAAGTGACACGGTGCGATCAATTCCATATATTTCATCCAAGCCTCATTTCCTTGATGATATTTCCATCAAAATCTTTAATCGTAAATGTTTTGTCTTCCAGAACAGCATATGTAGGCGGATTTCCTTCTTTCGGAATAGATACAGATCCTGGATTCAGAAGGATATACCCTTCTTTTTGTTCTGCTTTCAGCACATGTGTATGTCCATGTATCAGAATGTCTCCCTCGTGGAACGGTGGAAGATTATTTTCATTATAGACATGTCCATGCGTCGCATAAAAAGTAAGTCCGTTAATTGCCAGAATACAGTAATCTGCCATTACCGGGAATTCCAGAACCATCTGGTCCACTTCCGCTTCACAGTTACCTCTTACTGCGTAAATATCATTTTTCATGCCATTCAGCATTTTGATGACCTCTTTCGGTGCATATTCCTTCGGAAGGTCATTTCTCGGTCCGTGATAAAGCAGATCGCCCAGCAGCACCAGGCGTTCTGCCTGCTCTTCTTTATATTTCTCCAGCATCAGCCGGCAATAGTATGCCGAGCCGTGCACATCAGATGCAAACATGTATTTCATACTTAATTCTCCTCTGAATAATAACATTTTCTCTTTCTTACCTTATCATGGTTACAGGGAAATTACAAGATTTCATTACCTGTCTCCACTCACAAGATTTCTGCCTCGGTACGCCGTAAACCCACCGATCACCGAACGTGTCCTGTATCCCCGTCTGACAAATTCTCTTGCGGCTGCCATGCTTGCACCGCCTCTGTCACAGTAAAAAACAAGTATCTTATTCATTGGAAGATCTTTTCTGTTCTCCAGTGTTTCATATGGAATATTTACAGCTCCCCGCACATGACTTTCGGCATATGCTTTTTCTTCTCGCAGATCTATGATCAAAGCATCGTTTCGCCCCACATAATAATCAAGCATCCTGGCTGAGATCGTTTCAATAGGAAACATGACAAACCTTCCTTTTTTATTTATCATATGTTCCCTTTTCTTTTCGGTGCACGATCTGCCTCTTCAATCTTCCCAAGCAATACCATCCTTATCTGCAGGCAGCAAAAGAGGCCGGCACATAGCCAGCCTCTTTGCAAGAGAAGGGAAAATCCTGTTTTATTCTTCCTTAGTATCTGCCAGAATAATCATTCTGCTCTTTGTCATATGCATTGGATGTTTTGTTTCCATAACTGTTTCTGGAAGCATTTTTAGAGCTGTTTTTGGAACTGTTTCGGCTGTCCATCGCATTTTTGTCTGAAGTTTTATCTGTGCTGTAGTTTTTTGCTTTGTTTTCATTTTCGTAATTTTTTGCCATTTGTCCATTCCTCCTGGTTCGTTTTGTAATGTAAGATTACTGTTTGCAGCAATTTCATTACATCCATTATTATGACCAGAAGAACAGGATACTATTCATAACTGCCTGGATTCTTTATAAAACAGCCAGAAAACTTCCATGATTTTCCATATTTAAACAGAGAAATACCCGATAGGGGAGCTACCGGGTATTTCAAGGGGAGTATAAATAATTAAATAAGGGGTTATGTAAAAAAAATTTTTGAAGGGTAAATTCTTTTTACAAACAAGATTATAATATAAAATATTGAAAAAAGCAACAACATTTCACCAATATGCACCCTATTTTTGTCCAAATTATAACCACCTTCCCCACTCACATCCACTTTTTATTCCTGCATATTATTTTTACATTCTGCACATTTATTTTTAAATAGTAATGAAAGCTCCTCTATGGTATAATTGTTCAGAATCGTAACCGTTTGTAAACGGTCACTTAGTTAAATGTTATCTGCCGCATGCAGATAAGAAAGAGAGGGTAACGTGGAAAGAAAAATTATCCAAGTAGAAGACAAAGTACCTGTTAATCTGTTAATACCTTTAAGCATCCAGCATATGTTTGCCATGTTCGGTGCCTCTGTTCTGGTTCCTTTTATGTTCGGTATCAACCCTGCCATCGTTCTTCTGATGAACGGTATCGGAACACTTCTGTTCATTCTGATCACCAAAGGTAAAGCACCGGCCTATCTTGGTTCCAGTTTTGCATTCCTGTCACCTGGACTCCTGGTTGCCTCCAAATTTGGTTTCCAGTATGCTCTGGGCGGATTTGTTGTCCTCGGCATCTGCGGTATGATCGTTGCTCTGATCATCCGTCAGTGTGGAACTAACTGGATTGACATTGTCCTTCCAACCGCAGCCATGGGACCGGTAGTTGCACTGATCGGACTGGAGCTTGCCGGAAGCGCAGCAAGCACTGCCGGACTTCTGGACGAACAGATCGATATGAAAAATGTGATCGTATTTCTGGTCACACTCGGTGTTGCTGTATTTGGCCAGATCCTGTTCCGTGGATTTTTATCCGTTATTCCAATCCTGATCGCGATCATTGCCGGATATGCAGCCGCAGCTGCCTGCGGAATTCTTGATTTTACTGCTGTAAAAGAAGCTGCTTTTTTTGCACTTCCGAATTTTCAGGCACCGAAATTTAATCTGGAGGCAATCCTGACCATTCTTCCGGCACTGCTTCTTGTTACTTCCGAGCACATCGGCCATCAGATCGTGACAAGTAAGATCGTAGGCAAAGATCTGCTGAAAGATCCCGGACTTCATCGTTCCCTTTTTGCAGATTTCTTCTCAACTACCGTATCCGGATGTCTTGGTTCTGTGCCGACTACAACTTATGGTGAAAACATCGGTGTTATGGCTATGACAAAAGTTTACAGCGTTCAGGTCATTGGTGGTGCTGCAGTTCTTTCTATCTGCTGCTCTTTCCTCGGCAAACTTGCTGCCCTGATCAACACGATTCCGGGACCGGTTATCGGTGGAATCTCCTTCCTGCTGTACGGTATGATCGGAACTTCCGGTCTTCGTATGCTCGTAGACAATCAGGTGGATTACAGCAAATCCCGTAACCTGGCCCTGACTTCTGTAGTCTTTATCGTAGGCCTTTCCGGAATCGCCCTGAATCTTGGCAACGTCAAACTCACCGGAATGGTCCTTGCCTGTGTAGTAGCCATGGCTTTAAGCCTTATCTTCTATATTCTTGATAAGCTGCATCTGACAAACGATTTATAAAAATTTTCCGACACAAGAATCTATACAAAACAAGCTCCCGGTCTGTACATCAGGCCGGGAGCTTCAGAAATGGAGAAAAAAATGAAATCCTATCATCAGAAATTTGTATCTGACCATCCTTATGAATCTTCCCCTATGGCAGAAATCGCCGGTTTTCCGGTCCGTCCGGGAATTTACGATCTGAACGGGGCTACTCCTTTGCAGAATGGTGTTAATTTTACCATTCACACATGCGGAGGAACCTCCTGTGAACTGCTTCTGTTCCACCGTGCACAGGAAGAACCTTTTGCTGTACTTCCTTTTCCGGAAGCTTACAAGATCGGTGATGTTTATTCCATGATCGTATATGGACTGAACATTGATGAATTTGAATATGCCTACCGTGTAGACGGACCATACTGTCCGGAAAAAGGACTGCTCTTTGACAAAAATAAAATTCTGCTCGATCCATATGCCAAAGCAGTTGCTGGTCAGCGTACCTGGGGAATCCGCTGGGACCATACGTATCATGCACGTGTCGTCAAAGACCGTTTCGACTGGGGCGATATGCCACAGTCAAAAAAAGAGCTCTGTGACCTGATCATCTACGAACTGCATGTACGTGATTTTACTCATCATCCTTCTTCCGGTGTTCAGCATCGAGGAACTTTTTCCGGACTTATGGAAAAAATCCCTTATCTGAAAGAACTGGGAATCAATGCAGTGGAGCTGATGCCTATCTTCGAATTTGATGAGACCATGAATTCCCGTACCGTAGATGGCAAACAACTTCTCGAATGCTGGGGATACAACACTGTCGGATTTTTTGCTCCGAACAGCAGCTATGCCGCTGCAAATGAACATAACCTGGAAGGTACGGAATTGAAGACACTGATCAAAGCACTTCATGACAATGGGATTGAAGTAATCCTGGATGTTGTTTTCAATCACACCGCTGAAGGAAACGAAAAAGGAAACACATTCAGTTTCAAAGGCTTTGACAACAATATTTACTATATGCTGACTCCTGATGGCAATTACTACAACTTCAGCGGCTGCGGAAACACCCTGAACTGTAATCACCCTGTCGTTCAGCAGCTGATTCTCGAATGTCTGCGCTACTGGACGATCAATTACCGCGTAGACGGATTCCGCTTCGATCTGGCAAGTATCCTTGGCCGAAATGAAGATGGCTCTCCTATGAATAATCCGCCTCTGCTCCGTACTCTTGCCGATGATTCAATCTTAAGCAACGTAAAACTGATTGCTGAAGCATGGGATGCCGGCGGTCTTTATCAGGTAGGAAGCTTCCCTGCAAGCGGCCGCTGGGCAGAATGGAACGGCAGATACCGTGACTCTCTCCGCAGTTATCTGAAAGGGGATTCCTGGAATGCATGGGATGCAGCCTGGAGTATCTCCGGCTCCGGTGATCTCTATGGTGGCTATTACGACAATACCCACAGCAACTATGCCGGTTACAATTCCTGCGTGAATTTTCTGACCTGTCATGACGGCTTTACACTGTACGATCTATATGCGTACAATGACAAACATAACGAAGCAAACGGCTGGAATAACACAGACGGGGCCAATGACAACCGCAGCTGGAACTGTGGTGCCGAAGGTGAGACCGATGATCCGGAAGTCCTCTCACTTCGCCGCCGTATGATCCGGAATGCCTGTGCTGTCCTTATGTGCAGCCGCGGTACACCAATGTTTCTTGCCGGTGATGAATTTGGGAATACCAAATTCGGAAACAACAACAGCTACTGCCAGGACAACATTACTTCCTGGCTGGACTGGCGTATGCTCGAAAAGAACAAAGATCTGTTTGAATTCTTTAAATTTATGATCGCATTCCGCAAAAAGCATCCGGTCATCCACAAACAGCTGCCCACATCCGTCTGCGGCATGGATCCTATCCACACACATAATCTGAATGCAGAAGAAACAGATATTCCACGAGATGCACGTACCTTCTGTGTGAGCTTTGCGGGATACGATAAAGAAAAAGGAAAAGATGACCTGATCTATGTCGCAGTCAATACTTTCTGGGAAGACGTCACGATCACGCTTCCAAATCTTCACGGAAGAGGCGCATGGCACTTGAGCGTCAATACGTATGGAGATGGAAACGGGCATTACTGCTATCCGGAAGGACAGGAAGTCCGGATTGACAGAAGTTTCGTGATGCGGCCGAGGAGCGTGGCCGTGTTTACCGGAAGAGATTACTAAATGAGCTTTAAAACAAAATGAATTTCTCTGTTATATAAAACTCCCCGTCTGGAAACAGCTTCGGAATTCAGAAACACTAGGAGTATTCTCCTTCTGTTAAAACCATGGATAAAAAGTGTATAACTCGCCTTACGGCTCAGACAATGCACTTTTCAATCCATAACACAGAAAGAGAATCCTCTAAGTGTTTCTATAAATTCCTGCAGAGGTTTCCCGACAGGGAGCTTTTATATTTCCAGAGATTCTTTTGTTTTAATTGGTGGGCTCCTGGTCGCGCTGCGCGCTGTCATATCCCCACGTATCCTCCGGCGTCGCCGCTGTCCCAGATAAAGTCCGGTGCGGTATTGAAAAAACTCCGACGGAGAAAACCTGTAATTATCCTCTGAAATGAGTTCGCCTGAAAAAATTCGTCCAAGTATCGGAATGTGCAGGTTTTTGCGTTGATGCATAAAATGCTGCTGTCTGAGCATCTTTGATGCGAGTTCAGCATTTTATGTATCGCCTTTAGCAAAGTCCTGTACTTCCTGATACTTTAGAATTTTTGAATTGAACCATATTCAGAGGATAATTCACAAGTTAACTCCACCGGAGTACTCTTTCACAATTCCTCACCGGGAATCCTTTATCATCTTTTGATCTGTCCATAATAAGCATTTGCACCATGTTTCCGGTAATAATGCTTATCCTGCAGTTCCTGTGGCGCCGGTTTCACCTGTGGATTGATCAGTTCACAGCGGCATGCCATCTTTGCCACTTCCTCAAGTACAACTGCATTGTGCACTGCCTCATGCGCATCTTTACCCCAGGTAAACGGTCCGTGGTTTTTGCAAAGTACTGCCGGGACAGCTTCATAATCCAGTTTACGGAAATAATCTGCGATCAGAACACCCGTATTTTTCTCATATGCCTCTTCAATCTCTTCTTTTGTCAGATTTCGGACACATGGAACTTCTCCATAAATATAATCCGCATGCGTTGTTCCATAACACGGGATAGCTCTTCCTGCCTGTGCCCAGCTCGTTGCCCATTCAGAATGCGTATGTACGATTCCTCCGATATTCGGGAACTCATTATAAAGAACCACATGCGTCGGAGTATCAGAAGACGGATTGTATTCTCCCTCTACTTTATTTCCCTGAAGATCTACAACAACCATATCTTCCGGTTTCAGCTTATCATATTCCACGCCACTCGGTTTAATAACAAAAAGACCTTTTTCACGGTCGATTCCGCTGACATTTCCCCAGGTAAATGTTACCAGCCCATATTTTGGCAGGTCCATATTTGCCCTATATACTTCTTCTTTTAATTTCTCAAGCATACTTTTTCTCCTTTACGCAGTTCTTTTTATATAACTCAAGGGCACTGTGCATTTCATACACAGTACCCTGCAGTCCTATCATTTCTTACCAGATCTTAGATTCCACCGCTGCTCTTTCAATCGGCAGTCCTTTAAGATATCTGTCCATAAATTCGTTGAATCCCTTAACTCCTTCCGGTTCCGGATCAAGAGTACTTCCTTCATTTCCGGCAAATACACGATTGTCCAGGAATTCATCCAGAGTCTCTCCGTCTTTCTTGTCGACAAGATAAGCAGCCAGAAGCGCGATACCCCATGCGCCGCCCTCTCCTGCGGTTGACATAACAGATACCGGTGCATTCACTGCATCTGCAAGAATCTGCTGTCCGACACCTTTTGTCTTAAACAGACCACCATGTCCTAAGAGTCTGTCAATCTTAACATGTTCCTGGTCGATCAGGATATTCAGGCCTACACGCATTGCTCCAAGGCAGGTGTAGAGATTTGTTCTCATAAAGTTTGCAAGCGTAAATTTACTCTCAGGGGAACGAACAAATAACGGACGACCTTCTTCAAATCCTGTCATATGCTCTCCGGAGAAATAGCAGTAGGACAGAAGTCCGCCGCAATCCGGGTCACCTTCCATAGCTTTGTTGTAAAGTGTTCCAAACAGCTTGTTCATATCCACTTCCATTCCCATAGCCTCTGCAAATTCTTTGAATACATTTACCCATGCATTCAGGTCAGAAGTACAGTTATTGGAGTGTGCCATGGCAACTGCATCACCAGCCGGTGTAGTTACCATATCAATCTCTTTGTATGGTTTGGAAAGTGCTTTTTCAAGAACGATCATTGCAAATACAGAAGTACCTGCAGAAACATTACCTGTACGCTGTTTAACACTGTTAGTTGCAACCATACCGGTTCCTGCATCACCTTCCGGCGGACACATCGGAATTCCGGCTTTGAGTTTTCCTGTAGGATCAAGGAATTTTGCACCTTCTTCTGTCAGAGTGCCGGCATCCTGTCCTGCAACCATGACCTCTGGCATAATGTCACGGAGTTTCCATGGGAAACCATATGACTCTACCAGTTTATCAAATTTCTCAACCATTTCCTGGTTGTAATCTTTTTTCTCCGAATCAACAGGGAACATTCCTGCTGCATCACCGATACCAAGAACTCTTTTTCCTGTCAGCATGCGGTGAACATAGGCTTCCAGAGTACACATGTAATCAATATCTTTGACATGCTCTTCACCGTTCAGGATTGCCTGATACAGATGTGCAATACTCCATCTCTGAGGGATATTGTACTGGAAGAGCTCCATCAGTTTTTCGGATGCCTCTCCTGTGATATTGTTTCTCCATGTACGGAATGGCACAAGAAGATTTCCTTCTTTATCAAAAGGCATATATCCATGCATCATGGCACTGATTCCAAGCGCTCCGACACTGGTAAGCTCCACACCGTATTTTTCCTGTACATCCTTTACCAGATCACTGTAACTTCCCTGTAATCCCTTATGAATGTCATCCAGAGAGTAAGTCCACACGCCGTTTTCGTAACGGTTTTCCCACTCATAACTTCCGGATGCGATCGGATTATATTTGTCATCTACCAGAACCGCTTTGATTCTGGTAGATCCGAACTCTATTCCAAGTGCTGTTTTGTTGTTTAAAATAGCTGTCTTTGTTTCGTTTACACTCATTGTAAATCCTCCCGACTTCTGTGTTTGCCACATCCGCCTTTTATTTTCTGAACGCGACCTCATTCCATCTCAGTTCATTCTTAAAGTTGCGGATGGTTGTATCTTTGTCAATGTAGACAGCTTCGATTCCCATTGCTGCTGCCCAGTCACCCATCTGTTCAGCAGTCAGATCATAGGAAAATGCAGTATGATGAGCACCACCTGCAAGGATCCATGCCTCTGCTCCTGTTGCCAGATCCGGCTGCGGAGTCCAGAACGCACTTCCTACCGGAAGTTTCGGCATCGGTTTTTCAACCTTCTTGCAATCAACATCATTAATGATCAGACGGAAACGATCTCCCAGATCTACCAGAGAAGTAGCTACTGCCGGACCAGTCTTGGATGTAAATACAAGTCTTGCCGGATCCTCTCTGTCACCCATGGAAAGTGGGCATACTTTGATGCCAATCTTACCGTCAGCGATCGTCGGGCATACTTCCAACATATGTGACTGAAGAATGCCTTCCTTACCCGGAACAAGATTGTATGTATAATCCTCCATGAAAGAAGTTCCCTTCGCATCCTTCACCCCTGCAGTCATGATCTTCATCAGACGTACCATTGCCGCGGTCTTCCAGTCACCTTCAGCGCCGAATCCGTATCCCTTCTCCATCAGACGCTGCATTGCAAGTCCCGGAAGCTGCTGTAAACTGCCAAGATCTCCGAAATGAGTAACAACTGCCTGATAGTTTTTCTCCTCCAGGAATCTCTCAAATCCGATCTCAATTGCTGCCTGTACTGCTACATGACGTTTGAATTCTTCCGGGTCTCTGCCCTCAAAAAGAATGTCATATTTATTATAATATTCTTCGACTAAAACATCAATATCTCCTTTTGAAACATCCTTCACATAATCACATACTTCATTGACCGGATAAGCATCCACTTCCCATCCGAATTTGATCTGTGCCTCTACTTTATCGCCCTCGGTAACAGCTACATTTCTCATGTTATCCGCAACACGGCAGACACGAATATGGCTACTTTCCATGATGCCGACTGCGGTACGCATCCAGGATGCCAGTCTCTCCTGAACCTTCTTATCAGCCCAGTGTCCGACGATAACTTTTCTCTCGATTCCCATGCGGGTAACGATATGACCATACTCTCTTCCACCATGAGCAGACTGGTTTTCATTCATGAAATCCATATCAATTGTGTCATATGGTATTTCCTGGTTAAACTGTGTATGCAGATGGCACAATGGTTTTCTGTATTCCTTCAGTCCAAGGATCCAGGATTTTGCAGGAGAAAATGTATGCATCCAAGTGATCACACCTGCACATTCATCGTCTGCATTAGCCTCATTAAAAGTCTTACGAATCAGCTCATTTGTGATCAATGTTGGTTTCCACACCAGTTCAAAAGGAAGAACGCCTGATTTGTTCAGTTCCTCAACAATAATCCTTGAGTGTTCTGCAACTTTTCTTAAGCATTCATCTCCATAAAGATCCTGTGAGCCTGTGCAAAACCAGAACTTATAATTTCTACCTGTAACCATAACAAAAAACCTCCATATATTTTTCTTTGATCATTTTTTCTTCTTTGCAGATGCCAGTACAGACTGGATCACGATGAAGAAACAAAGCAGTGCGGAAAGTACGATTCGTACCCACCAGCTTGATAAAGTACCCTGTGCTGTGATCAGACTGGAAATCGTTCCTTTGATCAGCACACCAAACAAGGAACCGATCGGGGTACCAACACCACCGGAAAGAAGTGTTCCACCGATAACGGCTGAAGAAATTGCATCCATCTCAAGACCTTTTGCCTGCTCTACGAAACCGGCGCAGCTGTTGAGGCAGAAAAGGAATCCACCAAGTCCTGCAAGAAAGCCATCCAGTACATAGGCACGGAACATTGTCTTTTTAACATCAAGACCCATCATCAGGGCACTCTGTCTGTTTCCACCGATCGCATACAGTTTACGGCCGAATTTGAAATATTTCAGAAGCACTGCAATAATGAGAACTACAATAATTGCGATCACTACTGTCGGCGGAATGTATGCCGGAATAAATTTACCTTTTTTGTTTGTAGAACCAAATGGCATGTAGAAACGGTAGTTTGCCCATTTCAGGAATACTTCGTTTTTGATGGAGATCATGTCTGTACTGATGATTGCTGTCATACCACGTCCGAAGAACATACCGGCAAGTGTTACGATAAATGGCTGGATTCCCATGTAAGTTACCAGGAATCCCTGTACGATACCAAAAGCAAGACCGATCAGAAGTGCTGCAAGAACTGCCACATATGCACTCACGCCTTTGTTTTCCATAAGGTCTGCCATTACCATGCAGACAAGTGCTGTTACAGAACCAACGGAGATATCAATACCACCGGTGATCATAACGATCGTCAGGCCACAGGAAATAACGAGAAGACCTGCATTTGATACAAAAAGATTCAGAAACATCTGCGGTTTGGCAAAACCTTTATCTGCAAAGATCACCATACCTGCTGCATACATAACGAAGAACAGAACGATCGTGATCAACAGTAGAAATCCGGTACTTGTCATTTTCTTTTTCTGTTTCATTATTTCTGACCTCCCTCTGCTGCAACGGAAACTTTTTTGCTTCTGTGATTTGCAACGAATTTCTTAAATACATCACTCTGTAAGGTTACAATGATGATAACAACGATTGCCTTATAAACAGGAAGCTGATCGGCTTTTACATTCATTGCATATAGAGTTGTTGTCAGTGCCTGGATTGTATAAGCTCCGATTACAGAACCGATGCAGGACTTGAACTTTACCACCGCCAAGGAAGTTTCCGCCAAGTGCTACTGCAAGGATGGCATCCATTTCCAGGTTAAGACCGATGTTGTTTGCATCTGCGGAATAGATACGGCTGGATGCCACCAGACCTGCGATTCCTGCAAGAACACCACAGATCACATAAGTAAGGAACTTGATCATAGTAGAATTTAGACCTACCAGTCTTGCTGCCTTGCCATTAATACCAACGCTCTCAATATAAAGACCCAGAGCTGTCTTCTTAAGAATAAGTGCTACGATGACTACCGTAACGATTGCAAAGAGTACCGGTGTCGGAACCGGAGATTTTCCAATATATCCTCCAGCCATCTGGAAAGATGGTACACGTATATAGGTGATCTGTCCGTTTGTAACAAGCTGAGCGATACCACGTCCTGCCGTATAAAGGATCAGTGTTGCAACCATCGGCTGGATATTCAGCTTCGCTACCAGAAATCCGTTAAATGCTCCGCAGAGTGCTGCTGCAAGAAGTGCTGCAATAACTGCAATGATCAGAGAGTTCTGATATTCTGTTACAGAAGCTGCACCGCCGGATAAGATCTGACAGCATACAGCTGCTGCAACTGCCATAACTGCACCAACACTGATATCCTGCCCACCGGATGCTGCTGTGACAAGTGTCATGCCGACTGCAAGGATTACCAGCTCAGATGCACGATTGATAACATCAATAACATATCCATAAAGGACACCATTTCGAATTGTAATATTAAAGAAGTCCGGAGTCTTGATCACATTGATCAGAAGGACCGCGATCAGACACACGATAGGAAGAAAGAGTCGTGCACTCGTGATCTTTTTTAATTTAGCTTTATTCATTCTTATCGTCACCTCCTGCAATAGCTTTCATAATATTGCTCTGTGAAAGCTCGCTCTCTTCCAGTTCTCCTACCTTTTCTCCATCACGAAGGACTGCCATTCTGGAGCAGGTACGAAGCATCTCTTCAACCTCTGAAGAGATAAAGGTTACTGCCATTCCCTGATCTGCAAGATCAAGAACAATCTTCTGGATCTCGGTCTTGGTACCGATATCAATGCCTCGGGTCGGCTCATCCAGAATCAGATATTCCGGATTTGTCAGAAGCCAGCGGCCAAGGATAACCTTCTGCTGGTTACCACCAGAAAGACTCTTAATCGGAGTTTCACGGCTTGCAGTCTTGATCTGCAGCATATCAATATATTTATCTGCCGCCTCTTCCATCTCTTTACGGCTCATCGGATGGAACATGCCTTTCTTTGCCTGCATTGCAATGATAATGTTTTCTCTTACGGAAAGATCAGCAATGATACCTTCTGCCTTACGATCTTCCGGAAGATATGCCATACCAAGCTTCATGGCATCCAGTGGACTGTTGATCTTTACTTCTTTTCCATTTACCTTCAATGTACCACTGTCAGCTTTATCAGCTCCGTAAATGGAACGTACCAGTTCAGAACGTCCGGATCCCAGAAGACCGGTAAGACCGATAACCTCTCCTTTATTAATCTTAAGATCAAATGGCCGGATCGTTCCCTTATGTCCAATACCCTCAGCCTCAATGACCGGAGTTTCGGAGAATACTTTTTTATCTTTGTGATCGCCTTTAATGTCTGCAAGATCATCAAAATCCTTACCCATCATCTTGGCAACCAGCATAACTCTTGGAAGATCTTTGGTCTCATATTCTCCAACCAGCTCACCATTTCGAAGAACCGTGATCCGGTCACACACTGCATATACCTGCTCCAGGAAATGTGTTACGAAGATGATTCCAACACCTTCCTCACGAAGTCTGCGCATCAGAACAAACAGTTTCTCAACTTCTTCATCATCCAGAGAGGAAGTCGGCTCATCCAGGATCAGAACCTTACATTTCATATCCACAGCACGTGCGATCGCGATCATCTGCTGGATCGCTACAGAACATTCATCCAGCATCTGTGTCGGCGGAACATTAATGTTCAGGCTTTCCAGAAGCTTTGCAGAACGTGCATTCATTTCTTTCCAGTTGATCATTCCAACCTTGTTTCGCGGCTCACGGCCAATAAACAGGTTTTCCGCAACAGTCAGGTTCGGACAGAGGTTTACTTCCTGGTAAACCGTGCTGATTCCATTTGCCTGTGCCTCCTGCGGAGAATGATTGATAATGTCTTTATTTTCACCATTCATATGAATGGAACCGCTTTCGAATTCATGTACACCGGTCAGAACTTTGATCAGTGTTGATTTTCCGGCTCCGTTTTCTCCCATCAGTGCATGGATCTCACCTTTGCGAAGTGTAAAATCCACATGGGAAAGGGCACGGACACCGGTGAAATTTTTACTTATATCACGCATTTCCAAAACAACGTTTTGTTCCATTTTCTTTCCTCCATTCCCTGTTTTATTCCATTTTTTCCTTTATTTTCCCTTTTTTGAGCGCAAAAGGGGCGTGGCCCATAAAATCCATACCATCTGGATCCTGTTCCACGCCCCGGGCTCATTACTTATAAATCTCTTTCAGTTTGCAGTTTTATGTCTCAAAGATTAGTATGCACGTCCGTCGATGATTTCCTGAGTAATTGGAGTGATATCATAATCTGTTCCATCAATTGTTACTTTAGTTACTGTATCATCAGATGCAAATGCAACTTCATCAACAAATGCCTGTTTATCAACATCTTCGCCGGCTTCCAGTTTCTGGATGATCTCTTCTACACGTGGTCCGTGAAGTGGGTTACACTCTGTATCACATGTAATTTCGCCGGAAAGTGTCTGTGTAAGACCTGCGTTTGTTGTATCGAAGGACATTACAAGAATCTGGCCTTCTTCGCCGCCAACTTCATATCCTGCTGCTTTGATCGCATCGATTGCACCAAATGCTTCGTTATCATTCTCGCAGTATACAACGTCGATATCATCACCGCTCTGTTTCAGGATAGATTCCATAACTTCCTGTCCTTTAGCCTGTGTAAATTCACCGGACTGCTGAGCAAGTGTTGTCCAGTTGTCATGAGCTTCTACAGCTTCATCAAATCCTTCTGTACGTCCGATCTGAGCAGATGCTCCGATGGTTCCCTGAATATCAACAAGGTTGATTTCTTCATCGCCACGGCCTTTTGCTTCGAGATATGCATCCAGCCATGCCATAGCTTTCTGACCTTCAAGTTTGAAGTTGGATCCTACCCATGCAGTGTAGAGGCTGTCGTCAGATACATCTACCATACGGTCAACGATGATAACCGGGATTCCTGCATCTTTTGCTTCCTGAAGTACTGTATCCCAACCTGTCTCAGTTACAGGTGCGAGTACGATATAGTCAACTTCCTGCTGGATGAAGTTACGGATTGCTGTCAGCTGATTTTCCTGTTTCTGCTGAGCATCGTCAAAGATCAGTTCATATCCGTTATCCTCTGAGAAAGTAGATTTCATGGATTCTGTGTTTGCAGTACGCCAGTCAGATTCTGCACCTACCTGTGAGAAACCAACTGTAATTGTGTCGTCGTCCGCTGCCATAACATTCACTGCGGAAAGTCCTGCCAACATAGATACTGCCAAGAGCGCTGTCACCATTTTTTTCTTCATTTTGTAATCCTCCCTTTACATTTGTTTCGTGTTTTTTAATATGATTTTATTATAGCAATTTGTTACGAAAACTCCATGGATTATTTTCGGAAAAAAGTTTAGTCTTTTATCTATCTTTCTGTCTCATTTTTAACAAGTTGGATTTTTTACGATTTCGGTTGAATATTTTTCCCAAGCCGTAATTCCACCGTTGTACCTTCTCCTTCTTTAGAAGAAATCGTCATTCCGTAGCCCGGTCCGTAGTACAAAGCAATACGTTCCGCAACTGCCGCAAGCCCGAATCCGGCTCTCTCTCCTGTACGTATTGCCTCCTGTACCTCATGAAGACGCTCCGGTGTCATTCCCTGTCCATTATCACTGACTGTAAGAACGATCGCATCCGCTTCTTCCCTGCCGGTTATCGTGATCTTACCTTTTCCACGACGGTTTTTGATACCATGATAAAGCGCGTTCTCTGCCAGCGGCTGAATGGAAAGCTTCGGTACCTGTATTCCATCAAGTTCTTTTGGTATGGATAACTCAAACTCCAGAATATCGCGATAGCGGAACTGCTGAATCTCCAGATAGCTCAAAGTGTGTCGTTTCTCTTCTGAAAGAGGAATGATGTCATTTCCTTTAGAAAGCGATGTACGGAAGAAAATAGAAAGACTGGAAATCATCTCCACTGCATCATCCGTCATACCACCTTCGATCAGCCATACGATCGTATCCAGGGTATTATATAAAAAATGCGGATTGACCTGTGCCTGGATCAGCTGCAGTTCTGTCAGATGCTGCATCTCCTTTTCCTGCCGGACATTTTCCAGAAGTCCACTGATCCTGTGTGCCATCTTATTGATTCCCTGGTCCAGTTCCTCAATCTCCACAATCTCTGCACTTACCGGAAGAACATCAAAATTTCCGCGACCGACTTTCTTTACCTTATCCAGCATCTCCGTCACCGGACGGATGATTCCTCCTGTCAGGCGGAACGATCTGCGCATCAGGATCCCAAGCGTTGCAAGCAGTAACACTGCCATTCCTGATATCAGGATTTTGACTCTATGCGTCAGACTTGTTTCCACCTGTACCAGATACATGGACTCATTATAAATATAGTTCTGCATCTCCTGCATGATCAGACCTGTAATAATACGAATGTTGCTGTCCATAAATTCCATTCGCCTATCATACTCTTTGATCTCCATCAGCTGGACCATTCGTTTCTTCAGATTATCCAGATAAGCATCCAGACTGTTCAGACATTTGACGCCACTGGCATGGTATGTATTTTTGCGCAGTTTTTCCATAATCTCCTGTGCATCCTCTACCTGTCCCACAACGTCATCCAGTTCACTGGCTTCTTTTGATCCGATTGCCAGATAATACATTTCCAGATCCAGCTCATCCTTAAAGCTCAGATTGAATTTACTGCTGACCGCCAGATTCTCTGACAGCTTGTTATACTGTCCAGCATACTGCCAGAAGATCAGAAGCAAAATAACCAGCAGACACACCATTGGAATCATCGTACTAAAAAGCAATCGGTTCATTTTTTTCTTAAGCCCCATCTGCTTTTTTACTTTGGGAACTACGCCTCTCATGCTTTATCCTCCCGGGCTTTGCGGTAATCACTCGGTGTCATGCCCTGTGTCTTTTTGAACAGATAACTGAAATAATGTGCATCCTTATATCCGATCTCTCCCGCAATCTCACTGGAACGCATTCCCGTGCAGCGCAGAAGCTCTTTTGCCTTATTCATGCGAAGTGTCGTCAGATATTCAATAAAAGTCTGTCCCATATTCTGGCTGAACAGAGCGCTGAAATGATTAGAGCTGACATTTGCAACATTGGCAACCGTATTTAGTGAAATCTCTTCATCCATATAATGGCTGTCAATAAAGTCCACCGCGGTTTTTAAAATACTGCGGTTTTTGTTTCCGGAATTCTGGTCACGGATCTCGATTGCCTGTGAGATCATTTTTTTCGCATAAGCAATTGCACTTTCCATATTCTTTCCACTCTCTGCAAGTACTTCTTCTGTATCTGCAGATTCCATTTCATTCGTATCACATCCCAGCCCTTTAATGAATGAAATAACAGAAAACCGAACATTCAGAATAACATAATTTCGAAATACCAGTGATTCCATCGGCTCCTGACCGATTGCATAAAAATAGTCTTTTACAAAGTTTTCTGTCTCTTCCTGAAGACCATTGCTCAAAAATTTCTGAAGGATTGCCGGATTCAGGGCATTCACATCCACTTTCTGCAGATAGGCATTATCTTCAGTCTCCGCCTGTCCACCAGGATGCTCCATAGTTTCCATCTCATCATAGTAAAGAATATTTTCATCATACAGATATCTCTGCGAAAAGGCTCTTGATGCCGTATGATAGCTCTTTTGTATCTGACTCAGACGCTCCACAGACTGACCAACTGCAAGGAACCATTCCCTTCTTCCATCCTGCCTGCTCAGAATCTTACGGATCTCATCCACACACGCTCTTGTATTTTCTTCAATAGTTTCTCTCTGTCCCTTAAGAAGTACACCATAGGAAAAAATATTACTTCGAAACAGCATGGCCGATGAATGACCAGCAAAAAAGTTTTCCAGAAGTTCCAGTGACTCTGCTTCCCACGAAGAATATTCATCTCTCTGTCCGGAAAAATCCTCATCACAGTTCATCGTAAAGATCAGAACATTGTAAGCCTCTGCAACAATATCCAGACCAAGCTTTTCTGCTCTTTTATAGACCTCCATCATGTCCATGGAACCATCGACCAATGCCTCAAAAAAATCGCGGCTGCTGTTCTTCTCATAAGCCTGCATCTCTCTCTGGAATTTTTCGTAATATTCTTTCTGTGTTTTTTCATGTTCATAGCGGCTGCGGATTTCTGAAAGCCGTTCAATCAAAGCATTCTTTGTGATCGGTTTCAGGAGATAATCCTCCACCCCAATTCCTATCGCCTGTTTTGCATAATTAAAGTCATCATATCCACTTAAGATCACAACCTTCAGCCCCGGTATTTCCTTTTTGGCCAGACGTGCCAGCGTTAGACCATCCATAAATGGCATCTTGATATCCGTGATCAAAAGGTCCGGCTGCTGTCTGATCAACAACGGCAATGCCATCTCACCATCTGCCGCTTCTCCTACCAGCTCAAAGCCAAGTTCCTCCCACGGGATCATTCGTTTGATCGTCTCACGGACTACAACCTCATCTTCTGCCAGAAAAATCTTTAACATCTCTCCACCCCTTTTGCCTCATAACATCATGTAAAGTATTTGCTATATACTATACCAGTTTCATTTTTGTCAGACAAGTTTCTTTTTTGTCAAACTTTTATATATTTTTTTATAAAAATCAAACATATACAAAAAGTCTGAAGCCAGTCTCTCAATTTTTGAGACTGAACTCCAGACCCCTTGTTATACAGTGAATGTGTATTCTCCGCTTCCAATTTCTTTGTGCTCTCCTCCGAGAACAATTGTTGCCGTTGTATTTTCCGGAATATGACAGGTGTAAGAATATCCTGCGTCTGTCTTTTTCCATGCACTTTCAATTCTGCCATAAGGAGTATCAATTCCACCTTCAGCAAATTCAAAAGTTCCCATCTCCGGTTTCAGGGTAAAGTGTTTGTAACCTGGATACTCCTCATCTCTCTGGATGCCAAGTGTATTCTCATACAGCCAGCTTAGTACACTTCCCAACGAATAATGATTAAAGCTGTTCATGGAATTGTTACCACCAAATCCGTTCTCACGTGTAAAGCTATTCCATCTTTCCCAGATTGTCGTTGCTCCCTGTGTAACCGGATAAAGCCAGCTTGGGAAAGCAGTCTGGGTGATTGTTTTCTGTGCAGCTTCCGGATATCCACCTTTGCTTAACATCGGATTGATCGGTCCTGTTCCAAAGAATCCTGACTGGATTGTATAATTACCTTCTCTTGTGGTACGTTCCAGATGTGCAAAAGCCTTTTCTTTCACTGCATCTGCAAATACATCACAGTTCAATCCGATAGAATAGCTTCCCTGTACATCACAGGTACTTCCATCTGCATTCTTTGTGATACCGGTCTCTTTATCTGTAAAGGTATCATTCCAATATCTCTTTGTTTCCTCTGCAATCTGGTGATATTTCTTCTGACCCTCTGCATTTCCGGTCAGGACTGCAAACTTCTCCATAAGAGCTGCATTTCTGTAGTGGAATGCATTAAAGATCAGATAATCATCTGCCGGAACTGGTGCCAGCCAGTCACCAAGCCATTCATTTATATGAAGTGACGGTGTTCCTGGAAGTCCAAATGCTTTCATGCTGTCCATCCAATGATCCATGGAATCGTAGTATTCCTCAATCAGAGCTGCATCACCATACTGCTGATACAGTTCCCATACAATCAGGATCATGGCACTCTCATAAGTCTGTCCGCCGAATCCACCGCCTGCCGGAGCAATACTCGGCAGTCTTCCGTCCTCTGTCTGCATATCTTTCATTGCCTGCAGATTTCTCAGATAGAAATTCTTTACGTTGCTCTGATAGGTTGCAGTACGACAGAAAATATGTGTATCTCCCATCCAGCCCATACGCTCATTTCTCTGCGGACAGTCGGTCGGAATGCTGATAAAATTACAGTACTGGCTGAATTTAACATTCTGTGTAAACCGGTTGATCAGTTCATTATCACAATGGAACTTACCGGTGATCTGATCCACGCTGGAAAGAAGAACTGCCTGCACATCCTCCAGAGCCGGTGCTTCATCAACTCCACTGATCTCAATGTAACGGAATCCATGGAATGTGAAGCGCGGTTTGTAAATTTCTATACCTTCGCCTTTACAGTAATAAGTATCTTCATTGGAAGCCTCACGCAGGTTCGCCTGCAGCATCTGACCAACCAGACCTTTATATTCCGGCAGATCCGGATAGAGTACTTCTCCGTAGCGGATTGTGATCTTCTGTCCGGCTTTTCCTTTGAATTTCAGAACCGGTACGCCCGCAATCTCCTGTTCCAGATCATAAATGTAAGTGCCTGGTAACGGTTCAGTCATGGATTTTGCAGTAAAAGTTTCTACCTCATGAACCGGTGCCTGATAGCTACCGACAAGCTCCGGCTCCTTCTCATTCATAGCCGGCCAGCATGCTGCGCCAGGAAAAATACCTTCCTGTTCTTCCATTACAACCGGTGTAATGACTTCAGGTTTCTTCAGACCGTCTGCCTTGAAATCCGATTTTGAAAAATTAAAATAGTTTTCTTCCAGTCGGGCATCATATGTTTCACCATTGAAAAATCCTGCGTATCGATATGGTCCCTCACCAAAATACTGCCAGGTATTGTCATCGGTAACAATTGTTTCCTTATGTCCGTCTTCATAGGTGATCACCAGTCTCCCAAGGAAGGATGGCCTGTCGCCCCAGTAGTTATAATTGTACAGACGGAAACTGAATGAATCACTCCACCATCCGGATGCAAGAATACAGCCCAGACCATTCTCACCTTCCTGCACTAGCTCTGTCACATCATAAGTCTGGTACATCAGATGCCTGTCATACTGACTTGCACCCGGTGCAAAATATTCCTCTGTCACACGTTTTCCACTCATGCTGCATTCATAGATTCCACGTGCAGTTGCATACAGTCTCGCACTTGCCACTTTGCCATTCACTGTAAAGTTGGTACGAAGCATTGGCAGAGAAAAACGACTCGGGTTGGAAATCTCCATACATTCTCCTTTAAGAGTCTTTCCGTTTTCGGTATCAACCGCAAGAATCTCTGCGCATGGTTTTCGAAGATTCCGTACACGAATTCCCTGATATTCTGCCGCACTGTCAGCACCTACATAATATCCCATCTCGCAGAGACGCGGAAATGTTGTAACGTCAAATAACCCAAGCGGATTCAGCTGCCTCGGTGTTCTCATCTGTCCGCCAAAAGGTCCATCGACATATACCTCATCCACTACGCAGTCATCCAGATACGTATAGACTCCATTTCCCTCTACTTCGATAGTCAGTTTATGAAAATCATGCTTATTTTCTTCTGTAATCAGTTCTCTGTCTGTCTTCAGATCTTTTGTTCCAAGTTCATACAGCGGAGTATCTGTCACATCTTCTTTACAGTATCCTCTTCTGTAAACTTCGATCACCGCCGGTGATTTTGCAATATTCAGAACAAAACGAATATCATTCTCTCCCTCAACCTGCAGTTCGTTCTTGCTGATATCCATAAGACGCGCATCATTTGCTCCAAAAACAACACCTGCTTTTGTGCCTTCTTTGATGCGGAATGTACTTTCCAGTACAAACACACCAAGCTTTTCAGATGCCACATTGAATTCCGGAGCACCAATCCACTTTGCACCGTCCCATGCAGAAATACTACCATTCATAAGTCCGGTTTCGAACCAGGAAGAGGTCTCTGCCTCTTCTTCGTCCTGGTTCCAGACTCTGACTGTCACATAATATCTTGTTTCCGGCTGCAATACGTCACCGTCAAATGTAATTCCTGCGGAATTATCTGTAGACATTTCACCACTATCCCAGACATCCACACCGCCTGCTGTTTTTCCTACAAGAATCTGTGCTTTTGTCTGCATCGTATTCTGTTTTTCGGATTTCAGTTTCCAGGAAAATACAGGTTTCTCTACATCCAGTCCAAGTGCTTCTGCGATCTGATTCACTCTCAGATCATATATTTCAAAATTTTTATCACTCATTTTTCTGCCTCTTTGTGTTGCGGAATATTATCTGTGAATTCTATCTTATTTTGTAACTGTTCAGTACCCTCACAGTTACGAGTCAAAATGCATTCCAAATCACCTTCGGTGATAGCATTTTGCCTTGTATGCGCGGGATACTACCTTCTGAATAATTACCTTATTTTACTTTTTTGTATGGCGCTGCATCTTCAAATTCCATAGACTGCCATGTGATATTTACCAGACGGCTGATGCATGCCTTAAGATCCTCCATGGAAAGTGTACCATCCGCAAGTTCCTGATTCAGATTATCTCTGTCACTGAATGCACCCGGCATTACGAGGTCATTTCCTGCTCTCATACAACCGGAAGCAGTACAATCCGGACCATACTCTGTGGTTGTCCAGTCTGTCATGATCACACCCTGGAATCCCCATTCGCAACGTGCTGCTTTGGTACAGGTATCTTCGCAGTTTGCTGCATGAACACCATTGATCAGATTGTAGCTTGTCATAATGGACATTGGCTGAGATTCTGTTATGGCAATCTCAAATCCCTTCAGATAGATCTCACGCAGTGTTCTCTCGCTTAAAATACTGTCAGAACCCATACGGTTGTCTTCCTGATTATTGCATGCAAAATGCTTGATGGTCGTTCCACAGCCAGGCACGTTCTGTACACCGTTTGTCATGGCTCCGGCCATTCTTCCGGCAAGAAGCGGATCTTCGGAATAATATTCAAAGTTACGTCCACAGAGCGGATTCCGGTGAATGTTCATTCCAGGAGCCAGCCATAAGGTTACAGAAAATTCCAGCATCTCTCCACCAATCATCTCTCCAACTTCTTCGATCAGTGCAGTATCCCATGTCTGCGCAAGCAGTGTTCCTACCGGAATTGCTGTACAGTACTGATAATAAGTCTCTCCCGGATCTGCTGGCTCACCTTCGCAGAAGAGTCCACCCTCCAGACTGAATTTAAATGGTTTGTTGACGATCTTGCCTTCATGAACATTGTAATGTTTCATCAGACGAAGACCTGCCGGGCCATCAGCAAGAACGATTCCCGGAACACCGTCTTCCAGTGCACAGTTATTTGTCTCACCTGCAGAACCTGGTACGGAAATTCCGGCAGAGCCAAGGTTGCTTCCCTGTCCTTTGCCCGGATCTCCACTTGCCAGTGCCACCAACTTCTCTGTACTTAAGGTATCCACAAATTTGCGTGCCTCTTCCGGTACACATTCTACGTTGGAACGATACTCTACCACACGAGTCTCCACATCTGCTGCTTTCAGTTCCATGACTGGAACTTTCTTTTCTTCTGCTGTTTTCAGAAGAGCTTCCAGTTTCTGATTCATCTTCTCAGAAGACTGTTTCATTTCCTCCAGCTCTTCTTTCAGTGGGCAGATGTTTTGTGTTTTTGTAAGAACAACTTCTTTATCAAGGTTCAGAACTGCACACGGAGCAGAAGCTTCCAGGCTGTTTCCTGCCCAGATCACATATGTACCTTTTTCCAGAATCCATGCAGCTTCTTTTTCACTGTAAGAAGTCAGCTTGTCCAGTCCGATCTCGAGAGTCAGTTTTTCGCACTGTCCAGGAGCAAGAAGTCCTGTCTTTGCAAACGCAACAAGACGACGATATTCTTTTTCCAGTTTTCCTGCCGGACAGGTTGCATAAAGCTCTACAACTTCTTTTCCACTATAGGTATCGCCAGTATTGGTGACTTCTGTCTCTATAACAATTTTCTTATTCTCTTTCAATTCTGTTGCAAGAACCTTTGTCTCAAATGTTGTATAAGAAAGGCCATATCCAAATCCATATCTTACCGGAATATCAAAGCTGTCAAAGTAGCGATATCCAACATACAGACCTTCTGTATAATACTCTTTATCTACATTTCCGTTATTGTGAGAGAATGTCTTGCTGTTCGGATAATCTTCGTATTTATAAGCCCATGTATCAGTCATCTTACCAGATGGGGTTACTTTACCACTGATGATATCTGCAAATGCATTTCCGGCTTCCATACCAGGCTGCACGATCTGAAGAAGAGCTTCGATATTTGAATATTCATCCATAAAGGAAAGATCTGCCAGACCACCTGTATTGACGGCAACAATGACATGCTTATACATGCTACAGATATCAGAAAGCTGCTGTTTTTCCTCTTTTGTCAGATAATAATCTCCTTCTGCGTCGAAGCGGTCTGCGCCTTCTCCCGCAACACGACTGAGGATATAGATTGCCACATCTGCATCTGTCTGTGTGATTGCAGCTCCTGCCGGCATTCTGAATTTGGTTGTACTGTAAATATTAAAGAATCCCGATACCTGATCCTCCAGTTTGGAAGCTTTTTCTTCGATCTCATCGCGCCATGCATATCTTGCTGCCTGGTACTGTCTGTCATAATCTTCGATCCAGTCTTCTGTTGTAATCTCAAATCCGGCATTTTTCAGACCCTGGAAAATTGTAACAGTCTCACGCTCATTCACATCACCGGATCCGGTTCCTCCTTTGATTGTTCTGGAAGCACCAACTCCATAGAGAGCAACTTTTGTTCCTTCCTTCAGCGGAAGAAGCTGTCCTTCATTTTTCAAAAGTACCATTCCCTCTGCTGCAGCTTTTCTGGCAACTTTGCGGTTCTCCAGTTCTCTTTTCGTTACTGTATTATCTGTTGTGCCTGTGAAATGTCTTGTCTTGATTGTTCTCATTCCACTGTTTCCTCCTCTTCATAAGCTTTAAATAGATCTGCAAAATAAATTGCTGCAAGATATGCCGGTCCCGATAATCCGATCAGGAAATCTACCGATATGAAACGATAAGATACTGTCAGAAGAATTGCCGGGATCAGTGTCAGTATCAGCATCAGAACTGCCTGCGGAAGTTTGCCGACGCAGAACAGCAGGGCATTCTTAGCTGTATTTTTTATTGTATTATCAAAACGTGCCAGTACTGCAAAAATATGAATCAGTACCATTGCAAAGATCAGTATGATCACAAAAAGAATCACACGGTATACCGTTCCAAATGTTCCTGTAATGGAACGAAGAAGCCAGATGTCGAAGGTCATAAATCCGATCAGCCCTCCGAAGATCAGCCACAGAATCGTCGCCTGTTTAAAGTTAGCCTTAAATGCTTTGAAATATTCTGAAATAATCTTTCCATCTTCTTTTCGTGCCATTCGCATGACCATTGTATATAACGCAGTCATGGATGCTCCAAATGTAAAGATAGGGATGGAACAGATCAACGTCAATATATTCAATACGATCAGATTCCCAAGAGCATTCAAAAAACCTGCCAGTTTTCCGTCCGGTGCAAAAATTCCCATTTCTGTATACCTCCTGTTATTCCATGGCTCCTGCAAGATACAGGAGATATTTTACCGCTTCTTCTTTGTGTGGTGTATTATAAATAATTCCAACCGCTGCTTCTGTATCTGTACTGGTATAGCAATTGTCTGCCTTAAGGACCGGAAGATCATCTGCCATAATACCAATCGCTCTTCCGTCATCTGTTGTCAGAAGCTTATCTTCAAGTACTGTCATCTGCTCATCCGTCAGACAGTCCCTGAGATCCATCCAGGTCTGCGAACCGTCATATTTTACAAAATCATCCTTTGTCATGCCACACACATCCAGAAGCTCACTTCCAATATCAGCCATAAATTTCGAAAGGCTTGTCATGGAATAACTTCCGGAGTCCGTTCCCTGAAACATCAGATTGTTCTGGATCTGCACCTGATATTTCTTTGTATCAAGCCCGGAAGCTTCCATATATTCTTCTGCCATCTTCTCACTGCTTACATCTGTATGCGCATCGATCAGCATAACGGAAAGTACCATGTCTTTTGCCGTCAGGGATGTGATCAGGAAATATAAGACCAGCACCACCACGATCATACCCGCAAGAAACGGCAGTTTATAATACATCCAGAAGTACTCCAGATTGTTCTTTATTTTTGATTTTTCCAAAAAGCAACTGCCTCCTCCAGCCAGCCCTGAGCTTCACTTCCAGTTCCAAGTCCAAGTCCATGCAATCCATGTTTTACACATTTCAGCTGGTTCCTGACTCCGACACAATCCAGTATTTCTTTCATTGCAACTGCATTATCTTCATATGGAATCAGCTCATCTTCCATTGTATGCCAGATAAATGCCGGTGGATAGTTACTGGAAATATGATCAAGTACTGTAAACTCATTTCTTTTGGCTATATAATATTCTTTTTCTCTGTTTTTTCCAAACATATCTTCTGATAATTGTTGTTTCTTCTCTTCTTCTGTAAATTCAAGATTTACACAGGCATATCCAAGACCAAGCATTTCCGGTTTTGGAAGATCTGCTGTTTTATATCCTCGATTATCTGTACCAAATTCAGCCGTCAGATGTCCTCCGGCAGAAAATCCAACTACTGCATATGAGTCTTCCAGTTGAAATCTTTCTTTATTTTCAAAAATAAACTGTATTGCTCTGTGCAGATCTTCTTCACTTTTATCTGCTGCATCATCTGTGCCTGCCCTGTAATCCAGAACAAATGCATTTATTCCCATCTCATTAAGCTTTGCAGCTACTGGAAATCCTTCCATCAGACTGCATACTCCATTATAACCGCCTCCCGCGATTGAAATCGCAAAAGGAGCCTTTTTCCCTGTTGGAAACCAAAATAATGCTGTATTTTTCTTTTCCGGATCTTCATTTTTTTCTTCATCTGTATAAAACTGCTGCAAAACTTCTGTATCATTATAACATAATTCTGCCAGTCGGTTTAAACCATATGCCATATCATCCGGATTCCATGAAGGCGATACTCTCCTGGCAATTTCTTCCAGCGTATCTTCTTCATCTTTACCCCATTCTATATGTTCAACTGCTTCCGCAAACGGCTTATAATTTTTCGCCTCTTTTACTGTTGAATTTCTGTCAAATATTTTTTCCATTATTATCTTGGCCCCCATATAAAATCTTCTTTTATAAAATCAATGGGCCGGCGTAAACACCGACCCATATATAATTCTGTGTAAAAGCCATCAGCCTTTGACTGCTCCTGCTGCGATTCCGTTTACGAACTGTTTCTGCAGTGCAAGGAATACAATGATCAGAGGCAGTGCACAGAGTACACATGCTGCAAACAGTATATTCCACTGTGCAGGGTTTTCCTTGTCACCAAGGAACTGAAGCATACCTACAGGCAGAGAATACTGCGCTTTCTTTGAAATAAATACCATTGGATAGAAATAATCGTTCCAGATCCAGAGTCCCTGTGTAATAACGCAGGATACGATTGCCGGCTGAAGAAGCGGGAATACTACAGAAGCAAAACGCTTCGGAAGGCTGGCACCATCGATGTATGCAGATTCCTCAATCTCAACCGGAACACCCTTCATAAATCCTGCGAACAGGAATACGGAGAACGGAAGGGAACAGGTAATAAACATGATCATCGGTGTGAAACGGGTATTTGGGATACCCAGTCTGTTCAGTGTCTGAGCGATCGGAACGATAACCATCTGAGATGGAATGATCAGACCTGAGATGAAGAAATAATACAAAAACTTCGCTGTTTTTGTTTTGATACGTCCAATCGGGTATGCTGCCATTGTAGCAAAAATTACAACGCAAAGTACAGAACCAGCAGTTGTCAGCACACTGTTGACAAGTTCCATTGGATAGTTCATATTAGTGAACGCCTGTTTGTAACTTGCCAGAGTAAATTCTGAGAAAAGAAGCAGTGGAGATGCCTGATTTCCCGGAGAACGAAGAGAACTGGAGAATACGATTACCAGTGGTGCAATTACAATGATACAGAACACGATGATTGCAAGATAGATTAGGAAGCTCTTTGGTGTCAGCTTCATATATCCTTCTACTTCGCGTGGCTCTTTTTTCTTTCCGAATGCCATTATAATTCCACCTCCCTCTTATTCATATAAAGAAGCATAATTACTGTGATTACGATAATAAATGCGAATGCCAGTACAGAGAATGCACTTGCACGACCCATCTTCATATCATTAAAAGCGGTTTCATATACCTGGAACATCAGGGTTTTTGTTGATTTACCAGGACCACCGTTTGTCATGATAAAGGAATAGTCGAATGCCTTCAGGCCGGAAATAACAGCCAGAATAACGTTGATAGTTACCGTAGATGAGATCAATGGCAGTTTAATCTTGCGGAACAGCTGCCATTCTGTACATCCATCGATACGTCCTGCTTCCAGAAGACTTTCGTCAACTGTCTGCAGACCTGCCAGATAGATGATCATGGTAGTACCAAATGCTTTCCATGCTTCAACGATCGCGATCGCATAAAGCGCAGTCTTATAATTACCAAGCGGGTTGAACGCTGCTCCATCCATTCCGAACATAGAAAGAAGACTCGCGATCATACCAGAACCTGGCATATATACATAAGACCAGATAAATCCGACTACGATTGCACTGAACAGTGCCGGGAAGTATGCACAGGTACGGAAAAGTCCCTTGAAATGAATCTTTGTATTAAGGATCATTGCGACTGCAAGACCTACCACATTACTAAGCAGTACAGTTACAACTGCATAGATTAACGTATTCTTCATGGAGTTGGTCAGTGTACCGTTATTTAATACTTTGAGATAGTTTTTCATTCCAACGAAATCAAAATTGTAGTTGACACCGTTGAAGTTTGTCACACTGTAATAAAAAAGCTGCAATACCGGATAAATCCAGAAAATCAGGAAAAATGCCAGTGCCGGTATCAGAAAGAAATACATCTTATTGGTAAATACCAGAGACGTGTTTGCACCTTTTTTCTTCATTTTTGGTTGTGCCATTCCTTTTCCCTCCTAGTGAAATGGAACTGCCCTGAAGCTTACATAAAGTTCCAGGGCAGTGATAATTATATTCTTACTTTACTAATGGTTAAGCCCTATTATTCGTCCAGAAGGTCTTCGAATTTATCCTGCATTCCTTCAGTGATATCATCGATTTCTGTTCCCTGACCGCCAACCATTTCACTGAACAGATTTAACATTTCGTTTTCTGTTCCAGCCGGCCAAGCCTGGTTGCACCAGTAGAAAGCTTTACCGTCATTCAGCATATCAACGAATGGTTTGAACAGATCATAGTTTGGAGCAGAATCTGCACCGTTACCATATGTAGCGATGATCTTTCCTGATGCAAGGTATGCATCCCACAGATCAGACTCACCATCCATCCAGTAGTCAAGAAGTTCTTTACACTCATCTACATGTTCAGATTTGCTGTAGATACTGTATCCTGCAGAAAGGCATGTAGCTGTATATGTTCCGTCTGTTCCTGGAAGTGGGAAATATCCTCTTTCGAAGTTTCCTGCAGCACCTTCTGCTGTAAGAGCTGTTACATTGAAGGATCCGTCAAATGTCATAGCTGCTTTGCCATCGATAAAATCTGTGATTGCCTGAGAAGCACCATATCCAAGAGATTTGGAAGAATCAATGTATCCTTTGTCATACAGAGTCTTGTACATTTCAAGAACAGTATCCCATGTTCCTTCATCTGTGAAGCTTGCATCGCCCTCTCTGACCTGTGTATCAAAATCAGCGTTCTTGGAATAGATTTCATCTGCTGCCAGCTGATACAGACCAAACTGCATTACATACTGATCTTTGTCACCCATTACGATCGGCTGGATTCCGGCATCCTGTAATTTCTGGCAGTCTTCCAGGAATTCATCCCATGTCTGTGGTTCGCTTTCGATACCAGCCTGAGCAAACAGATCTTTGTTATAATATGTACCAAGGATAGATACACCTGCTGTATCTGTTACAACATCTCCGTCATAAGTAACAGAAGCAAGGCTGTCCATTCTGTCTTTTACATTATCAAGATCATTTAAAGAAGCAAGATATCCTGCATCTGCCAGTGCGTAGCAGGAGTTCTGTCCAGCATACATAGGCTGTGTCAGAATGATATCCGGGCATTCACCGGATGCAAGTTTTGTTTTCAGAGAGGTGTAGTAGTTGTCATCCGGAAGTTTTGTAACCTCAAGTGTTACGTTCGGCCATTTTTCTTTTACCAGTGCCGGTAACTGTTCTGTTTCGAAGTCGTTGTCTGTTGCAACACCGGAAACCATCATTGTAATTGTGATGTCTCCTGCGTTTTCGATTGCTTCATGATCATAACCATCTGCTGCAAATACCGGAACTGCTGCCGGTACGGTAGCGCATGCGGTAACGCCTGCAAGAGCAACTGCTGCCATTTTTTTGAATTTCATGATTAAATCCTCCCTTTCACGTTTTCGTGTCCTTGTTTTGATGTTTACATTCTAACATAGGCATGGTACACTTTTGTTGGGTCTAATGGTATACTTTTTTTAGATTTTATTGTCGAGGTAAAAAAATGAAACTACGTACAAAAATATTTCTGACATTTAGTATTCTGGCTACCGTTCCACTGGTGATTTTCACCGCATTCTGCTATAAACGCTATACAGAAACAACCTATGAGCGGATGAATGTCATCTCTTCGCATCTGTTTGAAAATGCTCAGAATGCAGTTAATGACACTTTAACCAAAGTTCGACAGACAGCTGGTACTTTTAACTTTTATTATAATGATGGTTCCAGTATTATCAGTGATCTAAAGAATTTTAAAGATTCTGATTCACCACCGGATACCTATGAATATTTCAGGATGTCCCAGACATTCAAACGCACCTGCCAGAATCTTCTGTATTCTGATCAGGACATTTATGGCATCTATATCTTTACTCCATCCGGTTATATTTTTAACTGTACAAATGGCGAAAATGGCACGATCCAGTCTAATTACGACTTCCAGAATGCGGACTGGTATCAGGATACCATGGAACTTGATGGCGCACTTTACATAAGCGACAATGCAGTTCACGACTGCTTTACAGGAGACAAACAAACAATCTTCTTTGCACAATGCCTGAAAGACATCTACACTCATGAGGTCGTCGGAGTCCTGATGCTGGACTGTAATTCCCAAATGCTGGATCTGAGTGCCGTCAACACCATGCCGGAGGTCACTTTACTTACTATTGATAATACAAAAACCAATGATGTTTTGTATACTAATTATAATGAACTTCCATCAGATTTTGTAAATACCGGAAACAGCATATGGCATACAGATCTCAATCTCTCACCACTGCGCCTTACTATGGTCATGGATTATACAAACCTGGCTAAAGAATTCAATATTACAGCTGTGCTGATCATACTCATCTGTGCGGTATGTATCACCGGTTATATTATTTTTGCTTATATTATCTCCCGCTATATGGTACGTCCTGTAGAACACCTGAGTCATAAAATGTCCTCTCAGTCCGGACACTCTCTGATCCAGTCTACACGGTATCTGAATCGGACAGATGAGATCGGTACGCTGTATAACGAATATAATGCCATGGTGGAATCGCTGAATGCAGCGGTCAAACAGGATTATCAGGACAAGCTTGTTCTTCTGGATGCCCAGATGAAATCTCTTGAAGCCAGAATCAATTCACATTTCCTGTTCAACACACTGGAAGCGATCAACAGTATTGCTGAACTGGAAGATAATGAGACTATTGCCACTATGTCGCTTGCTCTTGGAAATATGTTCCGCTATACCCTGAAGACGCAAAGCGAGCTTGTGACTGTTCAGGATGAACTCGGCCATGTAAATGACTATGTTACCATTCAGCGGATCCGATTTGACAATCGTTTTCATCTGGATCTGGATATCTCATCTGAATATCTGGATAACAAAGTTCTGAAACTGATTCTCCAACCCCTGGTTGAAAACGCACTATATCACGGTCTGAATTACTGTACTACCGGAGATACGATCACCATTCGTGCATATACCGAAAACAACTGTCTGATGATAGATGTACATGATAACGGACAGGGAATGGATATTGAAACACTTACAAAACTCCAGAGTTCACTCATGGAAGAGGCTTCTTTTACTGAACTTGGGCACCGCAACAAGCAAAGCATCGGACTAAAAAACATTCACAGTCGAATCGAACTGTATTATGGCAAAGGCTATGGACTTACTGTTACCAGCATTCATGGTGAATGGACCAACATACAGATCCGGCTTCCTATTCTGAAATAACAGGAGGAGAAACATATGTATACTTATATTGTCATAGACGATGAATCGCTCATCCGCAAAGGCACCATCAAAAAGCTTCAGCCCATGGAGGAACAGATTACCTGTATTGGAGAAGCTGATAACGGCAAAGCTGGAATCGAACTGATCCAGGAAGTGCATCCGGACATTGTGATTCTGGATATGCAGATGCCGATCATGGGTGGGAAAGAACTGCTTCCTTATCTGGCTGAAAGTTATCCTGATATGCCACTGATCGTTATCAGTGGATATCGGGATTTTGACTATGTAAAACAGGCAATTTCCGCAGCTGCCATCGATTATATTCTGAAACCATTCAGCAAGGAGGCAATCCAGGACTGCATTTCCCGCGCGATTGAACGCCTGGAAGACAGCCAGACCCTTTCAAGAGTCACAGACAGTGATGAAGAAAAAGAAGCCGCCTACTATGACTATGATATCCAACATCTGACCAATCTGATCCTTGGTTATCATGTCGGAGAAGGTTCCATCTCTTCAAAACGCCTGAATTTCATCAATGATACCCATCAGCTTGTCCTGCTCACTCTTTATTTTGAATCGCCTTCACAGATACAGGAAGTTAATATCCAGCACAGGCTGGAAGATGGTGGTTTTGGTGACCTGGCTCTGTATCTTCCAAATACCGCTTCAAATCAGATGGGCTTCCTGATTCTTTTTATGCCAAATACAGAAGTGATTCATTCCAGGCGACTGGTTGATCAGATTTCTTCTGCTCTTACCGACTATGTGCGCCATCTCCAGAATTCTCTGATTATAGGTATCAGTCAGCCACATTCTGATCTCAGCGAATTACATGATGCTTTTGAAGAAACTTCCGCTGCTCTGAATCGCCAGAAACTAAATGGAGACTCCGAAAACATCTTTTACTACAAGGAGGCGGCAGAACCTCGCTCCTTTATATGGGAACAGGAAGAGGAATTCCTTTTTCGTGTGGAAGCAGGAATGGCTGCCGAGGTACAGGATCTGACCGAACAGCTTTTTGATCTGATGGCCAGAACTTCTGATTTCTCACTTGCAGATGCAAAATACTACTGCTATTATCTTTCCGGACAGTGCCGTAATATCCTGAATTATTACCTGAAGCAAGAAACACCAAAGTCCTCCAACAGTATCCAGAATGTGGTCAATTACATCTTTTCTTTGGAGGAACTGAAGGATTATTACTACCAGTTTTTTATGAATATCACGGAACTTCTGAAGGCTGAAAGCATTTATTCCGGTGATGATGTGGTTGAAAAAATCCAGACCTACATGCAGCACAACTATCAAAAAAATCTGACGCAGGACTTTATCGCTTCTCTTTTCTATCTGAACAGAAGCTATCTGAGTACCCTGTTCAAACAGAAGACGGGAATGAAGTTTGTTGATTATCTGAACGAAGTCCGGATAGAAAAATCCAAAGAATTATTAAAAGATTCCAACCGTAAAATGTATCAGATCTCCAAAGCGGTCGGATATGACAATCCGAAATATTTCTTCCGGATATTTAAAAAGAAAACCGGCATGACCCCGGAACAATACCGGGAAATGTTGTAGAACAAAGCGTTTTTATGTAATAGGAACATTACGGAGTAATTTCCTATTACATAAAAAAGAGTGTAAATCCTGTGCTAAATTGTCAGGATCTGCACTCTTTTTTATATTCAAAACTTTATTTAACAATCATTCCTGTCTTTCTGTCACTGAACAGTGCAACCTCGATCAGGAAAATCACTCCAAGGATCAGCTGCTGAAGCTGTGTAGGCATCATCAGCATGACCAGTCCACTGGATAATACTTTGTACGTCATAACACCCAGAACGATGTTATAGAATTTAACTTTCGCACCACCATTTACCGGCATTCCGCCAAGTACCAGCGCGATCATGATCTGTGTCTCCAGCTGGTTTCCGGATGTAGATGTCACAGATCCGACCTTGATCGCATTTACAAATGCTGCAAGACCTGTAATACATCCGGCTGTCATAAATATCAGCATTTTTGTACGTTCTACACGAATACCTGCATATCTCGCAGCAGTCTCGCCTGTACCGATTGCTTTCAGTCTGTAACCAAGTCCTGTATATGTAAATACCAGATAGACGATCACAAAAATGATCACCGTAAAAGTCAGCATAAACGGAAGTGTATTATATTTTGAGATATCACTGACTGCATATACCGGTGAATTTGTAGTTGCATAAGCACATACTCCACGGAACAGATACATACTGCAGATTGTCACGATAAAACTTGTGATCTTTCTTTTTACATTGAAATAGCCATTGAGTAATCCAATCAGTCCGCCTGTGACTACTCCGCCAATTGCTGCAAGGATCATATTATAATGTGACAGCCAGCATACTACGATGGATGCCACACCAAGCATAGATCCCTGTGAAAAATCCAGACCGCCCATTGTCATGACCATAAAAACACCGATTGATGAGATCAAAAGCATGTAAGACTGGCTTAAAAGCAGAGAAAGATTTTTAGGTTGGAACAATCTTCCGTCTGTCAAAAAAGCAAATAAAACACAAATGATCACAAATCCTGCTATAGGAAGAACCGTACGCACAATGGGACGTTCCAGAAATGGTACCTGTTCAGCTGATTTTTTAGTTGTATCCATTTTTTTACCCCCTTAAATCATATTGTCGATCAGATCGGTGTCTTTGAGTTCCGGAGAACGAAGGAACTCACCATTGATCTTACCGTCTTTCATGATCAGAATACGGTCTGCCATTCCAAGCAGCTCCATAATCTCCTCTGAGATCATGATAATGGATTTTCCACTTTTTCTCATATCATTCATCATGGCATAGATGTCCGCTTTTACCTTGACATCAATACCACGTGTAGGGGAATCCAGGATGATCAGGTCGGAATCCTTGCCAACCCAGCGCGCCAGAACTACTTTCTGTTTGTTACCACCGGAAAGTGCAGAAACAAACTGATCGACACCGGTCATTTTTGTACTCATCTGTTTCGCATATTTATTGGCAAATTCTTTCATGGATTTTCCACGAAGCATACCATGTGTTTTCAGATTTTCCAATGATGGAAGGCAGATATTGTTTCCAATTGTATCATTGATGACAAGAGACTCATTGTCTCTGTCCTTGGACGCATAAGCAATGCTGTGTTTGATCGCATCCGGAATAGAATTGATTGGAGTTCCGTCACCCAAAGTTACTGTTCCCTGACGGAAATAAGATGCTCCAAAAAGAGCTTTTCCTACTTCATGCATTCCACATTCAGAAAGACCTCCAATACCAAGGATCTCTCCTTTGTGCAATTCCAGGTTCAGATCTTCGATCTGACCTTTTACAGTAACATTTTTTGCAGAAAGAACAATTTCTTTTGAAATCTCTTCACCATAATCTGTACGGTAATAATTGTCACCGATCTCACGACCTACCATCAGTGCTTTCAGCTTGTCCGGTGTTGCCTCTGCTTTTGTGATAGAGCCAATCTTTACACCATCTCGAAGTACGCTGATATTATCGGCCTGTTCAATAACTTCCTCGATGTCATGAGAAATAAAGATGACACAGTTTCCGGTATCACGGACTTTGTGCATTACTTTAAAAAGCTCTTCACGTCCTTTCTGTCCAAGCGCTGTTGTCGCCTCATCAACAACCAGAACCTTTGGATTGAAATAAGTGGCTTTTACGATCTCTACCAGTTTTCTATCCTCAAAATTATAGTCATCGATAACTTTTGTCGCATCGATATAATTGAAGCCATAACTATCCAGGTATTCCTGTGCCTGTTTGTTCATGGCTGCAGTATTTTTAATACCATGTTTTGTAAATTTATCTTCGTTCCCAAGAAAAATGTTTTCTGCTACGGTCAGTCCGGAAAATGTTCCTATCTCCTGTACGATGATCGCAACTCCCTGATGGTTTGCCTCTACCTGATTGGTTGCTGTGATTTCTTTTCCTTCCAGAATAAATTTTCCGGAATCTTTCTGATAGATACCAGTCAGACAGGAAGTCAGTGTAGATTTACCGGAACCATTTTCACCGATTACGATTGCAACTACCGGATGACCATATTTCTTAAATGCCAGTCCGAAGAAAAATTCTGCCAGCGTAAATGCAACGATTTTGTATTTGGAAACATTTACACCCATATTTTTTGCAACCACTTCATTACTTCCGATTGCATATGTATAGATTCCGATCTTTGTATATTTCAGGATAAATGCACAGAGGAAATATGCGATCAGTGCCAGGATCAGATTGACCGGATAATCACCGAATGCTCTATATTCTGTAGAAAGGATTACATTCTTTCCGTTTGTGGTATATACGCTCAAGGCTTCGTAGATCAGCGAAAGTGCACAGGTTACGATCAGAGATGAAATATGCAGCTTGATATAAACGATACCATTGATCAGACCAATGATCGTGCCACAGATGAGCGGAGCAATGATCAGACCTGCATATCCGAATTTTACGCTTGCATTACATGCAATAATGGAAGAAAGTACAATATTGGCACCAACACTCATATCAAGAAGATACATACAGGTATGGGAACTCGATCTCATATCCGAAGCTTCCTTCTTCTTTTACGTAGTTACCTTTTACTGCGTTGTATGTCATAAGGAATGCGAATAATGGGTCACAGAAATGTCCGCCAGATTCTGCAAACATTCCACTGGTTTCGTCATCCAGCGTGACAGAAAAAATACCAGCAGGACGATTGCTCCGATCATACCGGCCATAATGATCCGTAATGTACGTATCAGCGACTTCTGTGTTGCTGTCAGAGGCGACTGGGACACCAGCACAAAGGCCTCCAGATTATATTCCTTCTGGGAAACTTTTATCAGATAATTCCCGTCATATTCCTGCTCCAGCTGATCCGAGTGATAATAATTTTCTATTACTTTGGCAAGCTGTTTCTGAATACGTTTCTGGGATTTTGAAGCCCGTCCGGTCATGGCAATCACCTGATCGTCAACTGGCTGCAGCCACAGACAGACCTGATCGACATCCACATACTTGGACATGATCGAAGTCAGAGCATTGCTGTTGATATCACATACCAGATAGCCGATATTCTCCCTTGCCTCATCATAGTTATGAAGTTTCAGCACAAAACGCACTACATTTCTCTTTGCATCCGGATTGTAATAACCGGAAATCATCAGATCTGACGGTTCTCCATGTACATAATCATATATTCTCGCCGAATTACTGTCGTATTCTGTCTGATAGAGATTTCTCGGAAATGAAGACGCATTATAACGATATGCGCTGACCAGCTGGTCCTGCATATCATAAAGATACACGGCAAAGAGCTGGTCTTCTTTTGTAAAACGTTTCCGCGCAAAATACCAGCTTCTCCAGTAGTAATCTTTCATGCTGGTGCCCTCTTCTGCCGCTGAACGCAGATCGCTGATCAGGTCCTGCTCAATGTATATGGTCAACATTTCGGTTCTTATAAATTTCTTTTCCCGTTCAGTGATTTCCTGTATTTTTATTATAAACAGGCATATTTTTCAGATAAATGCAATTTCTTATGAATAAGTTGGTTTTTTTATCCGACTTTGTATCCCATCTTTTATGAAAATTTAATATTTCAATCTCTATTCCTTCCACATTATATGTGGTAAAATGTTGCCATTCTGATAATTAAGCCTCTGTCAGAGGCAATGAATTTGCTTTTATGGAGATTTGTTATGAACAAAAAAGAATTTCTTGACATTTTATATGAACAGCTTTCCGGGCAGATGCCGGAGGGAAATGTTGCCGCCCATGTACAATATTATCGCAATTATATTGAAGATGCAGTGACTCAGGGCCGTACGGAAACAGAAGTCTTAAATGAACTTGGTGATCCAAGGCTGATCGCACGTACTCTTTTAGATACTGATTCAACCGCTTCCGGTAATCCACAGACTACAGGAAGCTATTCTGAACCATACACAGACAATTCTTATGAATATGACAACGGCAGCTCCGGCAGTAAAAAAGTAAAGAGCCGTAGTTTTCACATCGATCTTAGTACCTGGTATGGCAAGCTTGCCGTTATCCTGATTGCTGTGGTCGTGATCTTCCTCTTATGCACAGTACTAAGCGTTCTGATCCCGGTCATGGTCATTTTCGGTATCGTATGCTTTATAATTTCCAAACTGCGCAGTTGATATGCAAGAACATTAAAAAAGAGTGTAAATCCTGATACCACAAGATTTACACTCTTTTTATTATTCCTTTTATGCTGCTCTCTTTGTCATAAATGACTCAAATCTTACATGACGATCCATCTGGTCTCCGATCATTCCAATCACTTTTCCCATCGTAAATGCAGCAAGAATCGTACCGATTCCGAGTCCGTCCAAATGTCCGAGGATGATACAGGTCATCAGTGCTGTTATTGCCAGACAGGTGACATCAAATCCAATCTTGATCCTGGAATATTTTATCTTTGTGATATCTGTCAGTTCTCTCGGGAAAAGATCTGTCGGAATAATTGGCAGACCACAGCGGTTGGAAAGTGCGATTCCCAAACATATCAGAAGATAACTGATTACAAAATAAACTACTCTGTATTCCAAAGCTGTCGGCAAGGCGTTAATCCACATTTCATGTATATCCAGCATCTCACTGAATGCAAATCCCACTAAGAAACTAAAAAGATACGGTGCAACGAATTTCTTTCGCATGATCATCAGTGATAATACTAAAAGTCCCTGAAAAATATAGGTCCAGGTTCCAAGAGAAATCTTTGGAAACACCAGTGAAAACGCATACGGCACACTGGATATTGCAGAAATCCCTGACCCAGAATAGAGCATAAGTACTACTCCCAGACTGTTGATCAGTATAATTACTATCAGTGCGATTTCGCCTCTTATCACAGGCATTTTTATGTTACTTTGTAAATGACTGTTCTCAGTCAATTCAGACATTTTAGAAATCCTCCGTTCCTACACAAAAATAAATTTTTTCACAATAAAAATGAATATTTTCCACTTCCAAGCACTTTTAATCCCGCAATAAGGTGTATCGATTTCTCCTTCTACAAACAAAAAGACTCCCATCTCCGTTTTCAGATTAAATGTCAGGTTTTACAAACGCAAGTTTCTTTCCCAGAACCCTTGCGATAAATCCGACCAGAAGTGCTGCAATGACTGTGCCTTCTCGAACACCATTGAGGTGTCCGGCAAAGCCCAAAGACAGAACTGCCGCGATAACTGCCATAGACACATCAAAGAAAATCTTTGTCGTACCAAAGTTGGTTTTCCATGTCAGAACGATTGCACGGACAAATGATTCTCCTGGCAGCATGACGACATCTGCCAGAACTTCCATATACACACCAATTCCAAGGATCAGACATCCTATCAGAAGATACACAATTTTCATAACATAGTTCTGCGGATTTACCCATGTAAACAAAAGCATCGTCAGGTCGATAAAATATCCGAAAACAATCGATACCGGTATCTGCAGAACATGTTCCAGTTTAAAATTCTTACGCAGAATCAGTAACTGCAGTAAGATCAGAAATACGCTGAAAAAAATCGTAAAATTACCAAGTGTAAATGGAAAACTCAAACTCAGCACATACGGAATGGATGAGATCGGTGATGTTCCCAGACTTGCTTTCGTAATCAGACTGACACCAAGTGAGTTCACAAACAGACCGATCAGAAATATTACGTATCTTTTTAATTTGTTCATTTGTTACTTTCCTTCTTTCCCTGTTTCCTCGCAGCCTGTCTCAGACAGATTGTAATAAATTTTATGATAAATCTTCATAAATGTCTCTGCTTCTTCTGAAGAAATATCTTTCCATGCATTCTCCTCAATTTCCACAAAAGCAGCCTCGACAAGCATCTGGCTCTTCCTGCCGGATTCTGTCATAAAAATGTGAAAAGTCCTTCTGTTTCCATTGAGCATACGTCGCTCAATCAGACCTTTTTCCTCCATACGGTTCAGTATTGAAGTCAGCGATCCCGCCTCGATAAAACAGCCCGCTGCAATTTCCTTCTGACTTGCTCCATCATGACTTTTAAGATAATCCAGAACCTTCGGCTGTCCCAGTGTAAGCCCTGACTCCTTTACTTTTTCCAGAATACGCTTCTGAATTAACAGATGATTCGCCATGGTCAGGTAATGCAATGATGTGTCCACGTCTCACGTTCCTTTCTTTTTATGTTTAACGCAAAATAGTTATAATTCTAACGTTTAGGATTATAACTATTTTTGTAAAATGTGTCAATATATGTTTTTGCTCATTTTATAATGTCTACAGCCCTTCCCTGTATATCTCACTGATCACCGCCTGGGCATGTTCTGATTCTTTTTTCTTTATAAGCTGCTCCCTGTCACTCAAAATTGCAATCATTTCATCCACCACTACCTCAACTGCGGGTGGCTCTGTCATCCTGTACAGATACCCCAGCATGCGCGTTGCTGTGTAATCCGTATTCAGATACTTGTAGGCAATTTCTGAACATAGTTCCTTCGGATATCTTCTTTCAATCAATGCTCTGTAAAGCTCGTCTGCTCTTTCTGATGCCATATTTTTCTCTCCGTGTCAGGCTTCATCGGATGCATCATTCAGTGCGTCATTCGCATCCTCCAGTGCATCCAGTGCCTCTGTCAGAAGATCCAGTTTGTCACTGCTCTCATCTTCTGCTTCATATGCATCAATCACATCCACAAGAGTATCTTTTATTTCTTCCAGAGAAGCTATAATTCTTTTCAATCTGGCTTCCTTTGAAGAAGCTCCAGTAATATCTACTACTTTGCTCATGATAATCCTCCTTCTTGGGTGAAAAAGTTGTTACCCATATGATACCCGTTTCCACCTCAAAAGTAAAATACTATCTTTTTATCATGCATAGCAGACTTTACTCCGTATAACTATTCCCATTCTCATCGGTCCAGGTGCCATCGCCGTTATCGGTATAGCCAACACCATTTGCATCACGATAATAATAATCTCCGTTTGTGGTCTCTTTTACATCGACACTTCCGCCGCTGCCCTGGAGTTCATGCTGTCCCAGCTTCGTTCCCGAATTGTAGTCTTCGTCATTCCAGGTACGATAAGAATTTCCATTGGCATCTGCCCAGTTTCCATCTCCCTGATAGCTGTATTGGAATCCGTTATCGTCAGAATAAGTTCCATCTCCGTTGTCGTAAAGGACTCTGGATTCCTCATCACCTTCACCTGATGCTACAATCGATGCCACACCGGAAGGAGTACTGAATCCACTGGTGTATGGTACTCCTGCCGGAAGATTCTCATAATAGGATCCTGACCCATCACTGTCAGAACCACTTCCATTATCTGTCGTTTCACTTTCCTGTCCACTGCTTTCCGCAGCAGAATCAGAATTTGTTTCCACACTTATGTTTTCTCCCGAATTTACAGAAGCTTCTGTATCTGCATCCTCTGACACTCCCGTTTCACTCTGAGTACCTGCGATTTTCTGCATATCTATCATTTCAGAATATGGTGCGTAATCCGGTACATTCTTTTCCTCTGGAGCTGCATTCTTTTCCACATCGGAGTTCTCCGTCCTTACCAAAACCGGATCTGTCCCGGCCGAAACATTAAATACGAGGTTACTGCCCGCAAGAAGCACCGTCACAAGAATTCCCGGCAGGATTCCTCTGCGAAGCTTCCGTATGTTCACCATATACAAAATTCTGTCCTTAAACACCATTCCGCTGTCATTGAGACTTGCTGTTACATATGGGATCTGATTATTCATCGCCACTGTACGAAGAAGCAGCTGTCTGTAAAGCCTGTGGTCTTTTTTGTTTACACGGTTAATCACTGCCGTATCACACAGATTCTCGATATCCTTATCTGCTTCTTTCAGCATAATAAGAAGAAACGGATTAAACCAGTATATTGTTGCACAGATTCGAAGAAGCATCTTATACCAGAGATCCCGATGACAATAATGTGTAAGTTCATGGTAAAATACCAGTTTTCGCTCCTCTGCGGAATAGCCTGTTGCCGGAAGATACAACTTTGTATGGAAGAGTCCTGCCAGAAGTGGTGTAGTAAGACCCGCATTCTGTCTGAGCTCCGGTGCTCTGCGCACACTCTTTTTCCGGCATACATCTCTATACATCTGAATACTCACCGAATCATTGACTGGAAGGCTCATTCTCCTGAGATTTTTCATGGAAAGGTAATATGCCAGCAGTTCTCCTGCCAGTTTAAGCACTGCCACACTCAGCCAGACCGATGCAAAAATTACAGCAATAGTTTCCAGCCATTTTCCAGCCGTATGCACGATAAACTCTTTTTGTTCCGGAACTTCAGACTGACTTTTCGTATTATTGTTCACAGAAGACATTATTTCCATTTTCTGCTGTCTCTCTCCCGGTCTTGCTGCGTAATCCGTTGTCTTCGAATTTTGTTCATTCTGTTGAATGCTTCTCTGTACTTTAAAATCCACCAGCGTAAAATTTGCCGGAAGGCGCACAGGAATACAAAGACTTACCGTAATCAGCAGCCAGATAATATACTTCCATCTCGCTGATACCTGACCTTTAAACAGAATCGCAAGCAGTTTGACCAGTAAAATTATAACTGCTGCAATAATATTCAATTTCAGAATATGCAGAACAAAAATCTCCATAATTTGCTATTCCTCCCCGTCTTCCAGCTCCTTAAGAAAATCGCTGAGTTCATGAATTTCTTCAGAACTGATTTTTTTCCCCTGATAAAGTGAGGTGACAAATTTTTTTAATGAATTTCCATAGAGTTTCTCAAGAACACTCTGACTCTCATGTGCCTGATAATCTGACTGCGAAACCAATGGAGTATACAGGTTTAATTTTCCCTGTTTCGTCACTTCCACAAAATTTTTACTCTCCAGTCTTGTCAGCAGTGAAAGGATTGTTGTCGATGCAAGTTTTTTCTTTGTATTGATTACTTTTTCAATTTCCGGCCTGGTCATCGGAGGAGTTCCGTTCCAAAGAACAAGCATGATATCCAATTCTGATTCAGGTAATCTCTGATATGTTTTTTTCACTCTTTTCCACCCTCCTGATTCACATCTGATATATTTTCTACAAATGTAGGAATAATTTTATTTTACCACAGGGCCAAAAAATGGCAAGAGCTTCTGCACATTTTACAGAAGCTCGTCGCTATCAATGTTACTGTTCACTCCGTTCACAGCAACTTGGTCAAAATCCATTCCAGATCACCTACGGTGATAGGATTTTGCCCCGTATGTCTCGGGATTTTTCCATATTCATGGCAAAACACCTCGCGGAATATTACCTGTGAACAGTTACCTATCAATTCATTTCGGTATAGCTGCTGCCATTTTCATCGCTCCATGTTCCGTCTCCGTTGTCTGTAAATCCGGTGCCATTGTCGTCACGGAAATAATAATCACCATTTGTAGTTTCCGTAACTGTCACTGTATTGCCGTCCGCATCCTGAAGATCATGCTGTTCCAGCGTATGTCCCAGATGATGTGTGTCATCATTCAGAGCTGTATACGTATTTCCATTTTCATCTGTATAAGTTTCATCCCCGTTATCCGTATATTCCATTCCGTCATCTCCACGATATTCACAGGAATAATCCTTGTGAAGAATATAATTGATCTCAATTGTATTTCCATCACTGTCAACTAATGTCATCGGTGAAGTAGTACGGATATCTGAATCATCACTGCTGTCTGATGAACTGACAGAAGCGTTTTTTTCTGTATCAGAATCAGAGGAATTTGTTTCTCCCCCTGACTTCTGGCCCGAAGTACCGGTCTCTGATTTATCAGAATTTCCTGTTGCATTTTCGTCAGCCTCTCTCGTAAGGGACGGATTTCCCGGATAAGAAATATATTCTACAAATTTTCTGACATCACCGATATCACCTGCATCTTTTGCATATCCTACTGCCATATACAGACTGTTTCCCTCTGAATAAATTGTCTGGTAGCAGGCCTCATATGTGTCGTTACATTTGGCAATTCCTGTTTTGACATCTTCCAGTGAATATTTATAAATATTTACATAATCACTTCCATTCGTATAGCTGGCATAAGTACCTTCCGTATCTGCCTTCTCCCAGGCAGAACCAGCCGGCGGCTGTGTATAGAAATCATTATTTCCGTCTGCCATAACAGTTCCAGCCGAAAAAATCCCCAGTGCTGATACGGTCATAAGTGTCATAAATTTTGTTGTTTTGTTTTCATAATGGATTCTCCCTGATTTTTATTTTCTACATTTGTAGAAGTTATTTGTATTCTACATCTGTAGAAATAAAAAGTCAACCACTAATTCTACGTTTGTAGAAATAATGGTTGACCAAACAAAACTTCTGTCTTACCAAAGGTATCTCAGTGTTTTATTGCAAGAAATACTATCTTTTTATTTCTTTCATTCTATACTATTATCAGTCAAAATGCAGAGTCTTATGATATTTTGCATTACTGGTCAAGAAGATCACTCCACTTCTGACCCTCTGGTTTGTTTTCATTATTGTTGTAATTATCTGGTCCCTTCAGTTCATCCATGTACTGAGTATAGTCCAGAATGTAGATGTCAACCGTGGAAATATCTCTGTCCTGGATTGTAAAATTATTGCAGTTTCCAGCCGAATCATTATATGGAAGTTTGTTTCCGTTGGCATCAAGAGCAACCATAAAACAGTCACTGTCAGAGCCATCCTCATAAAGCTCATTTACCGTCAGCTCATATGGTGTACGGATTACGGATCTGAGGCCGATACCTGCCTCATTTGTATCGTTCAATTCCAGAACCTCAGTCTGAGAATCGTCTACTGTAACCGGAATATCAAAGTTCCAGTCACCTTCATATTTGTAGTAGCCCGCATCTGTTCCATATTTTTCTTCATCCGCTTCTGACCACTCATAGTCTGCTTCCAATCCTCTTACCTTCGTGATATCCAGATGCAGGTTAAAGGTATCCGGAATCTCAATATCTTTAATATATTTCTGATATGCTCCACCACGCTCAGACACTTTATTGATATATTCTTCCAGCAACGCATATCCTTCATCTGTCTCATCATCCAGCTCATCCAGTGTTATTCCCATTTCATCCAGCACCTGCTGCGTCATTTCATTGTATTTCTCATTATATTCGGTGTAATCTTTTGCCGCATGTGCAAGATCATAACGGAAAATACATGCATAGGTGTTGTCATCCAGAAACTTTCCTTCCACCTGACCATCGATGACCGGATCCGCCTCTGCGTTAAAATCCACACCACCAGTCATATCCAGATCAATAACTGGTGTTCCACTTTCTGCAAAAGTTTCTGTCTTCGGAAATGGATTATCACTCTTAAACTGCATGGTTACATAGACCGCCTGACTATTTGCGTATACTTCCGAGCATGTGATAGTCAGACCATCTGCCGTCTTGGTATATGCGGTGTCATCTTTTGTCGTATCCTGTCCCGCCTCAGTATCTTCCGGTGAATTTCCTTCTATACCTGACTCAGTGTCTGCCGCAGTCCCTTCTGTCTTAGTTGTATCAACGGCTTCCAGAGTCGTTGCATGATCCGAGAAATCCCCGAAAAAGCTCACATTATCCTGCAATATTTCAAAAAGTCCTCCAACCACTGGAAGATTTTTTGCCATAACCGGATTCACTGCACAGAATATAAATCCGACTGCAAGCGCTGCTGCCATACCTCCTGCAATTCTTCCTCCGAGCTTCATCCAGTGATAAGGTTCTTTTGGCGCCTTTTTCTGCACAGCAGTGTTATTTTCAATCAGACGATATGCCTGATTCACGCGCTCATGTACAATCAGCGGTATTTCTGTTTCTTCCTGAAGTTTTTTCTGAAAATCCTTTTCATTATCATTAAGACTCATCATTAGGCACGTCCCTCCCTGACCTTATATTCATACAATTCTGCAACCTGTTTTCTGCCTCTCTGAAGACGCGATTTCACAGTGCTTTCTTTCATATCCAGGATGTCACTGATCTCCCGGATATTGAACCCTTCCATATAGTACAGAAGGATCACCAGACGATATTTATTATCCAGCGGTTCCAGCATCTGTGCCCATTCTTTTGCAGCATATTCTTCCTCATAAAAAGGAGTCTCCGGCATCTGATCCGTGTATGTAACCTGTTTCTTCTGCTTCAGAATATCCTTGCATTTATTGATCAGAATCCGCAGCATCCAGGTCTTGAAGTATCTGTTCTGCTTCAGACTTCTCAGATTTTCATAGCAGGAAAGAATGGTATCCTGGATTGCATCGGCAACATCTTCATCATTCTTGAGATATGCAGATGCCATCTTGTACATACACTGCAAATGCTCATCCATCAGTCTGCAGAAGGCATCTTTGTCGTCTTTCTTCGCCCTTCGTATCAAAAATTCATTGTTCATTGATTTCTCCATTCTCCTGTTTCTGACCGGTCATCAGGAAATGTTGTGTAAAAGCTTCTGTTTATGTGCTTCTACTTATTAGACGCCAAAAACGCCAAAAAGGACGCACGTGTAAATAAATATTAACATAAAAATAGTTATAACCCCACTCCGGAATTATAACTATTTCTTGTCTTACACTTATTCATTTTATTCTCATTTCAGTTAATATCTATAGTCCAAATCTCCGCTGTACGATCTCTGCCAGCACTTCTGCCGTTCCTCTAACTCCCAGCATACTGGAATCGATCATGATCTGCTTACTGTCCGGGTCACCCGGTACATATTTGGCATAGCGCCTGTGATATGCAGTTCTCGCCTTGTCAACCTTGTAGATCATTTTGGTTGCTTCCTCCGGCTTCATCTTGAGTACTTCCACGCAGTTTTTGTATCGTGCATCCACCGGCGCATAGATATATATATTCAAAACATTTCTGTGATCACGAAAAATATAATCTGCACATCTTCCTACAATAATGCATGACTCCTTTTCTGCCATCTCACGGATAACCTCTTTCTGCACATTGTAGATTTCATCCTGCTTTGCTATCGAATCAGAGCCTAATGGAAGCAACATGGAAAAAAGACTGGTGCTGTATGTTTCTTCATGTTCACTGATTTTTGAGACAGGAAGGTTCATTTTTTTTGATGTTGCCTCCACGATGTCTCTGTCATAACGGCTCACCTCATCCCTAACTGTTCAGAATTCTTGAAAGAAATGCTTTTGTTCTGTCATTCTTAGGATTTGTAAACATTTCCTCCGGTTTTCCTTCCTCAACCACATAACCATCTGCCATAAAAATTACTCTGTCCGCCACATCACGTGCAAATCCCATCTCATGAGTGACCACGATCATTGTCATTCCTGACTTTGCCAGATCTTTCATAACATTTAATACTTCACCTACAAGCTCTGGGGCAAGTGCAGATGTAGGCTCATCAATCCAGTCACCCTCGAGGAAGGTCTGGCAGCTGAATTCTATTTCAGCTGTATGAAAGTCATTGGTAAAAAAGATATTCCGGTAGAATCCATTTAAGAGGAGGAACTTATTATGAAATTAACTACAGTAGAAGGCATGCAGTCAGAAATTTTTGTACCGATCACACTCAAACCGATATTTACAGAATTAAAGAAACCTTTAAGTGAATGTAAAGTAGCTTTTATCACTGCAGGTGGTATCCACCGCAAAGATCAGACACCATTCAATACATCCGGTGATTTTTCCTACAGAGTCATTCCTTTTGATACTCCTTTTGATACTCCTTCTGATATGCTGATGGTTACACACGGCGACTTCGACAACTCCGATATCAATAAAGATGTCAACGCCATGTTCCCGATCGACCGTTTACATGAACTCGTAGAAGAAGGCTTCATCGGATACTTCTGATTTTCGATAAAAGAATCTCCGTGCATGAATCCTCTCTTTCCCTTTTCATACACGGAGATATCTTTTTTTGTTCGACTTGAATTAATTTATGCTCTGTTTTTTATATTCCTCAACAGTGTATCCACTTCTTCTCGTGTTGCAAGATTCTCTGAAAAAGCACTTGCACTTCCAGTACAGACTCCATAATAAAAAGCATCTTCATATATACCAGACTTCAAATATCCATATAAAAATCCGGCTACCATGGAATCTCCTGCACCAACAGAATTCTTTACCTTACCTTCCGGTGCTTCACTTTTGTAAGTGGATCCATCTTCCGCCACAAGAACTGCCCCATCTCCCGCCATAGAGACCAGTACATTTGCAGCGCCCATTTCCTGCAGTTTTTTTGCATAAAGAATAACGTCTTCTTTTGTGCTCAACGTAACACCAAAAATTTCTCCAAGCTCATAATTATTTGGCTTGATCAGAAACGGATGATACTCCAGTACATTTACCAGCAGATTTTTGGTTGCATCCACAACGATCATAACTTCTCGCTTCTGCAAACGTTTCATAATATCACGGTAGATCGTAGATGGAAGAACCGTCGGAATACTTCCGGCAAGAACAAGGATGTCCCCTTTTTGCAGAGCATCCAGCTGCTGATAAAAAATTTCCAGTTCTTCTCCACTGATTTCCGGTCCCATACCATTTATTTCAGATTCCTCTGATACAGTTTTTTCACCATTCTCTCCCACCTGCAGAGAACGTAATTTTACATTGATTCTTGAGATTCCTTTCTTTACCCGCACAAACTGCTCTTCTATCTTCCGCTCTTTCATCAGTCTGCGAATCTCTTCTCCTGTAAACCCGCCGGCAAAACCAAGTGGGATACTTTCCATTCCCAGGTTTTGAAGTACGATTGACACATTGATTCCCTTTCCTCCGGGCAAAATAAGTTCCTCTGCTGTTCTGTTTACTTTTCCTGTTTTAAATTCATCAACGCCTACTATATAATCCAGAGAAGGATTAAACGTCACCGTATATATCATATCTCTGATGCCTCCATTTTTTATTTACTATCATCTGTATAATAATGCCTGTCACGATCAGTACCAGACCCAGAACAGAAAACACGGTAATCTTTTCTCCCAGAACAAAATGTGTCAGAATCAGCGACACAAACGGAATCAGATATGCCAGATTGGCAATCACCGCTGTATTTCCCAGATTCATCTTTTCTTTCAGGATCCAGCAGGAAAAAAGAATGATCAGCGCTGGCCAGAGTTCATTTATCACAAATGCTGTCTGTGCTTTGAGACGTGCTGTCCCAAGAAGCAAAAAATAATTATAAAAAAACACGCCCAGCGATCCTATCAGTATCATCCGGATGCTTCTGTGCATTGATGAGTGTCTGCCTGTCAATTTAAATTTTATTTTACATTCCTTTTGCTTTTTTCACACATGCAGTCTGAGCCTCGATCACTGCACTGCGCAGACCTTTTTCTTCCAGAACACGCACTGCCTGAATTGTCGTTCCTGCCGGAGAGCAGACCATATCTTTGAGTTCACCCGGATGTTTGCCTGTCTCAAGCATCAGTTTTGCACTTCCGAGCACGGACTGTGCCGCAAATTTGTATGCCTGTGCTCTCGGCATTCCGTCTGCAACTGCTGCATCTGCCATTGCTTCAAGAAACATAAACACATATGCCGGAGAGCTTCCGGAAACACCTACAACCGCATCCATCAGATGTTCCGGAATCACTTCTGTCTTTCCGAAGGTATTGCATAGTTTTACGGCAAGTGCAGTTTCTTTTTCTGTGACCAGCTCATTTACACAAAGCGCTGTCATTCCCTCACCAACCATTGCCGGAGTATTTGGCATAGTACGGATAACTTTTGTTTTTTCTCCCAGATGTTCCCCAAGCCACTGTAATGTTTTACCCGGTGCAATAGAGATAAAAATCTGTTTCTCTTTTACACTGTCTTTAATTTCATTCAGAACACCTTCCAGAAACTGTGGCTTCACTGCCAGAAAAACTACATCCGCAAAATCCACAACCTGTGCGTTAGTATCTGCCTTCTGAATGCCAAGTTCCTGCTCGATCTTTTTACGTGTCTTATCTGATTTTGCAGAAGCGATCATATCTGTCGCTGCCACTTCTCCACTTTTCAGAATTCCCTTTAACATGGCTGTTGCCATATTTCCACAACCGATAAAACCAATTTTCATGATAATCTTCCTCCTTGTGTGAAAATCTTTGTCTGTACACAGAAAATCTTCCTGTTATTGTTACTCTGTCACTTTACAAATACACAGTAACATTTTACCTATATAATACCTGTTTCCGCACAAAAAGTAAAATACTATCTTTTTATTTTGCACATTCTCTGTTGTTATCCTCTCGCAATCATACTCCACTGTAATCCGTTGCAAATCTGTCATTTATGAATAATCAATTTTATATTTTTTTACTCAAAGTGTAATGTTTTATGATATTTTGCATACTGGTCAAGCAGGTCACTCCATTTCTGACCTTCCCAGCCATAGTATGACATACTTCGAGAAAACCCAGCCCATAAGAACGCCTGAATTCAGGGGATTACCAAAAAAAGAGGAACCCTTTTACGAAAAACTCTCCTCATGAAACACCAGGAGAAATTTTCAAAGGATTCCTCATACAACTAAACTTCCTATTTACACCCTGCCCAGGGTGTAAATAGGGACTGGCAAAGTCCCTTTGCAGTTTTATATAATTTTTCTAAATCACATAATCTTTCTGAAAAGATCCTTCAGATCTTCCACACTTGCCTCTTTCGGGTTACCTGGTGCACAGGCATCTGCATGTGCAGATTCAGCCAGGAACTGCAGATCTTCTTCTTTGATTGCTTCCAGTTTTGTCGGAATTCCAACATCAACAGAAAGTTTTCTTACTGCATCGATTGCAGCTTTTCTGTACTCTTCCTGTGTCATGGAATCTACATCTTTTACACCCATTGCACGGGCGATTTCACGATATTTTTCACCGGTGCATTCCTGGTTGTATTCCATTACAATCGGAAGCATCATCGCACAGGCAACACCATGTGGTGTATCATAAACAGCGCCCAGAGTATGTGCCATGGAGTGTGCAATTCCAAGACCTACATTTGAGAAGCCCATGCCTGCGATATACTGTCCAAGAGCCATTCCCTCACGACCTTCTTTGGTATTTGCAACAGCTCCACGAAGAGAATTGGAGATCAGTTCGATTGCTTTCAGATGGAACATATCTGTCATTTCCCATGCAGCTTTTGTAGTATATCCTTCAATTGCATGAGTCAGGGCATCCATACCTGTAGAAGCAGTCAGTCCCTTAGGCATAGAAGACATCATTTCCGGATCTACAACTGCGATGATCGGCATGTCATGCGGGTCAACACATACAAATTTACGTTTCTTTTCTACATCTGTGATAACGTAGTTAATTGTTACTTCTGCTGCTGTACCTGCTGTTGTCGGAACTGCAATGATCGGCACACAAGGTTTCTTTGTCGGTGCTGTACCTTCCAGACTTCTTACATCTTCAAATTCCGGATTTGCGATGATGATACCGATTGCTTTCGCGGTGTCCATAGAAGAACCACCACCAATTGCGATGATATAATCTGCTCCGGATTTCTTGAATGCTTCTACACCATGCTGTACATTCTGGATCGTTGGATTTGCTTTGATATCAGAATAAATTTCATATTCCAGACCTTCTTTTTCAAGGACATCTGTTACTTTGCTTGTCACATTGAATTTGATCAGATCCGGGTCAGAACATACAAAAGCTTTTTTGAATGCATGTGCTTTTGCTTCATTTGCGATCTCAGCAATTGCTCCTGCTCCGTGATAAGACGTTCCATTTAAATTAATTCTGTTTGCCATGATAAATACATCCCTTTCTGCATTGATCGTGAGTATCTTTTTATCAATTCCTCACAGTTTTTTCTTCCAAGTTGTTATTATATTAACAATGTTTTAATAAAAAAGGAAGTTACAGAATTCGTCATGTGTAACGTTTTCTGTAACTTTCGTGATTTGTTCCAATTTTTGATATTTATATTCAGTAAAAATCACCAGATGATTTTTAGCCGGAAAACATATATAGTCCATATTTCCTTTATTTCCAGCATTTTAGCACTTATCAATTCAGAATTCCAAGACCTGTAAATACTTCCGCAAGTTTCCCCGGCATACCGTCCACAAGTCTTTCCGCAAGCTCTTCCGGCGTACATGTCACCTCCCCTGTCACCCATTTGACAGTCATGTAAATAGAACTGTTACAGTACATTTCCAGAAGAAATAGAACATTTTCCTCTGGAAATTTGCCATTTTTTTCACAAATCAGATTTTCATAAAAAGCCAGAATCAACTCAAAATCATGCTGTCGCAGAGAATTCTGCTCATCATAACGAAATGCTGCTGAAAAGAATTTCTGTTCCTCCTGTATATAAGTAAATTTTTTGACCAGTGCATCATAGACGGTTTTTCCCTGACCCATATGCTCAAAAGACTTTGCCAGCAGCTTATCAAAATACCAGTTGATCAGATCATATTTATCCAGAAAATTCCTGTAAAACGTCTGTCTGGTAAGTTCACATTTCTCCGTGATCTGTTTGACTGTAATATTCTCTACGGACGTTGTTTTCATGCATTCTTTCATTGCTCTCGCCAGTCGATATTTTGTTTTTTCACCCTTTGTCAGATTTCTCTGGTTGCCTGTCTCAGCCATGCTTTTTCTTCCTCATCTAGATATGGTGCTATGGTAACATAGACTTTTTTGTGATATTCGTTCAGCAGTTTTCGTTCACGGTCCGACATCTGTTCCGTATCAACTCCATCCAGGTCAAACGGTACCATAGTCAGTGACTCAAAACACATAAACTGCCCGAAAGAAGTTTTTTCTGCCTTCTTACATAAAACAAGATTTTCATGACGGATGCCAAATTCATTCTCCAGATAATATCCTGGTTCATCGGATGTAATCATACCTTCTTCCAACACCGGTGCCGGATTTCCCGGAAGATTTTTCCATCGGAAACTGTTAGGCCCTTCATGCACATTCAGAAGATATCCTACCCCATGTCCGGTACCATGATTATAATCTTCGCCAAGTTCCCAAAGCGGACCTCTGGCAAGGTAATCAAGGTTTAATCCGGTGCATCCGTATTTAAATTTCGCAGCTGCGAGATTCAGATTTCCACGCAGAACTGCAGTAAAATATTTCTTCTCTTTCTCTGTGACCGGTCCCAATACGATCGTTCTTGTGATATCGGTCGTACCTTCCAGATAGTGTCCGCCAGTATCTGCAAGTACCATCCCTCTGGCCTCTAATGGAATATCTGTCTCCTCTGTTGCACTGTAATGAACAATTGCCGCATGCTTTCCATAGGCAATGATCGGATCAAAACTATCTCCAATAAAATGCTCCTGCTCACTGCGAAACTGATATAATTTCTCTGCTGCGCCGAGTTCTGTAATCCTCTCTTTTGCCACATTTGTTTTCATCCAGCGAATGAATTTTGTAACTGCAACACCATCTTTGATATGTGCAGTTCTTTCGTTGTCCATCTCTGTCTGATTTTTGACTGCCTTCGGAAGAAGTGTCAGATTTGGCTCATCCACAATCGTCACATTACATGGAATATTACTTACCAGACGGCTGTTGACACTGTCTTTGGAAAGCAGGATTTTTTTATCCTCTGAGATTGTCTGAACATAAGAATAGACATCCTCATACGGATAGATTTTTACTCCATCATCTGCCAGATTTGTACAGATTTCTTCCGAAAAAGCAGCTGCGTTTGCATATAATCGAACCTCGGTATCCGTCATGATCAAATAAGAAAGAACAACCGGGCAACAATGAATATCATTACCGCGAATGTTCAGTAACCAGGCGATATCATCAAGTGAAGTAAGAATAAAAATATTCGCCTTTTTTGCCTTCATCTGCTCTCGAATCCCTGCAATTTTATCCTTTCTTGATTCGCCCGCCCATTTCACATCCAGCTCCATAACCGGCTCACAGGAAAGTGCCGGACGTTCTCTCCAGATTTCTCCGATCAGATCCTCATTTACAGCAAATGTGATATTTTTTTCCTTCCAGGAGTTTCTCCAATTCTTCTGCTTCTTTTGCACTGACTGTACATCCATCAAAGCCCAGACACATACTTTTTTCCAGCTTTTCTGCCAGAAACTGATGTACCGTCGGTACTCCCGGCTCACCCGATCTGAACAGTTCAATCGTACTGCCACGAAGCTGATCTGCCGCCTGAATAAAGTATCTGCCATCGGTCCACAACCCAGCCATGTCCTGCATAATCACAGCTGTTCCCGCTGATCCTGTAAAACCTGTGATATATTTTCTACATTTGAAGTAATCACCCACATATTCAGATCCATGAAAATCATCCGTTGGCACCAGATAGGCATCTATCTTTTTTTCTTTCATTAACTCTCGAAGAACATTCAATCGCTCTGTTATCTTCATTTTCAGGCCTCCCCGTTCAAATGCTTATCCACATTTTATTTGAATATCTACTGGATAAATCTCTGTATCTGTTGTCCATGGTAAACAGAATACAACTATTTGTCAATGACCGGCGTTAAACTATCCGCTCCTCCTCTTTTTGCCGTATTTTATTATGGTATACTAAAATAACTTCCAAATTGCAGATCGTGCAGGATCTGCAGATGGGACTTTCTACAGTAAGCCAAAATCTGAATGCAATCTGGCAGGATTATCTTAAACATCTTGCATTTGCGATGCGAAATCTGAATATGATCATCGACAGCCCTATCATTATCAGCGGATATCTTGCCCCTTACCTGGTTCCGGAAGATCTCAATATGCTGCTGCATCTGATCAATGAAAATAACCCATTCACTCTCACAGCTGATCAACTACTGGTCGGCACACATGGACAATATACTCCGGCTATTGGCGCGGCACTGCATTATATCAACCGATTCGTACATGAGGGAACTGCCCTCTGACCCGCAAAGGGACTTCCCTTGAACCCTTTCTTATAAATAATATAGCAGTATATAAAAATAACAGGACTCTTCTCTCTCGTATGGAGAAGATATCCTGTTATTTTACATTCTAATGATATAATTATATATTACCACAATTCTTTTCAGCGTGGCCCGGTGGGGTGCGCGAGGGGAGAGCGGCCTTCGCAACTGTGAGCGCCCTCCCCTCGCAAATGGTTTTCTCAATTGCCAAATTGAATTTACCCTGCCTTATAAGGTAAAAACTATACCTTTTTAATATGAGACTTTATTCTTAGAAAAGTCCTGTAATCTTTCCGGTCTCGTCTACATCAATTCTCTCTGCAGCCGGTACTTTTGGCAGTCCTGGCATAGTCATGATCTCACCTGTCAGAGCTACGATGAAGCCTGCACCCGCGGAGATCTTCAGGTTACGTACAGTAACTTCGAAGTCTGTCGGCGCGCCGAGTTTGGTCTGGTCATCTGTCAAACTGTACTGTGTCTTAGCTACACAGATCGGGCAGTTGCCAAATCCAAGAGCTTCGAGCTGTTTTGCCTGTTTCTGAGCATTTGCTGTCAGGACAACTCTCTTACCACCGTATACTTTCTGTACGATCTGGTTCAGTTTGTCTTCGATGGAGCCTTCCAGTTCATATGCATAGGAGAAGTCGTTCGGTTCTTCTACCAGACGAAGAACTTCTTCTGCAAGTTTCACTCCACCTTCGCCGCCTTTTGCCCATACTTCAGAAAGTGCAACGTTTACGCCGAGTTCTTTACATTTTGTTTCTACAAGGTCAAGTTCTGCCTTTGTATCTGTCGGGAATGCATTGATAGCAACTACGCAAGGAAGTTTGTATACATTCTTGATATTGCTTACATGTTTCAGAAGGTTTGGAAGTCCTTTTTCCAGTGCTTCCAGGTTTTCATTATTAAGGTCTGCTTTTGCTACACCGCCATTATATTTCAGAGCACGTACAGTAGCTACGATAACAACTGCGCTTGGGTGCAGACCTGCCATACGGCACTTGATATCCAGGAATTTTTCTGCTCCAAGGTCAGCGCCGAATCCAGCCTCTGTAATTGTGTAATCAGCAAGTTTCATACACATTTTTGTAGCTGTTACAGAGTTACATCCATGAGCAATGTTTGCGAATGGTCCGCCATGAACGATTGCCGGAACATGTTCCAGTGTCTGAACGAGGTTTGGTTTCAGGGCATCTTTCAGAAGTGCAGTCATTGCACCTTCTGCATGAAGATCGCCAGCTGTTACCGGTTTCTGTTCGGAAACTTTACCATATGTATATCCGATGATGATCTTGGAAAGTCTTTCTTTCAGGTCTGTAATATCGCTTGCAAGGCAAAGGACTGCCATGATCTCGGATGCAACTGTGATGTCGTATCCGTCTTCACGAGGCATACCGTTTGTTCTTCCGCCAAGTCCGTCTACTACGTTACGAAGCTGACGGTCGTTCATATCCACACATCTCTTCCATGTGATCTTTCTCGGGTCGATGTTCAGAGCATTGCCCTGGAAGATATGGTTGTCGATCATTGCTGCAAGAAGGTTGTTTGCTGCACCGATGGCATGGAAGTCACCTGTGAAATGAAGGTTGATATCTTCCATCGGAACTACCTGTGCATAGCCGCCGCCTGCTGCACCACCTTTGACACCGAATACCGGTCCGAGAGATGGCTCACGAAGAGCAACCATAACACTCTTTCCAAGCTTCTGCATTGCATCTGCAAGACCTACGGTTGTAGTAGTCTTTCCTTCACCGGCCGGTGTCGGGTTGATTGCTGTCATAAGGATCAGCTTACCGTCTTTTCTGTCACTTTCTTTCAGAAGATTATAATCAATTTTTGCTTTGTATTTTCCGTACTGCTCCAGATATTTATCATCAATACCTGCTTTTTCTGCAATCTTTGTGATTGGCAGCATTTCGCACTCCTGTGCAATTTCGATGTCACTTTTGAATCCCATAAAAGTTACCTCCTTTTTATATACATTTTATATACATTTCGCAAAGGACTTCAGTGATCCGATGATCACATCGCCCATAACAGCCATATCTTCTGCCTGAAAAGATATCGGAAAATTATCCGAAAACAGAATCTGTGAGGATGGCGGAAATTCATCGTCTCCTTCCCACAGGATCATCTGTACCAGATAATCTGGAAAGATCTCCAGCTGATAAGCAATGTCTCCATGCTTCACCGGAACACAGTGCATGTGTTCCATGATTGCCTGAAAATCTTTGATACGGTTTCCATAGGAGAATGCCAGCCGCTTGATACAGCGTCCGTCAAACTGTCGAAGGTATACTTCACCCCACGGCATTTCTCTGTAGGTTTTGAATTTCCCGGTACCTGATGCTTCCGCACCATTCAGCAGAAAACGAATCGTCAGAGTTCTGGCATAGGTCATGGTTTCCAGAGGATAAAATCCCATATCATCCGCTTCGTGGCTGACCTGAAAATCCGGCCAGGAAATCTGATAAACCGTCCCAAGAAATTTCAGAGTAAAATACTTCTGTTCTTCATCATAGGAAATGCCAAGTCTTGCAGCAATTTCCTTTGGATCTGATTCCTGATACTGGCTCAGATAATGTTCCCATGGGAGACGCTCTTTGCTGTCTTTTCCATATCCCAGTTTATCTCCTACAGATTCTGTTTCTGCCGGACTAAATGTTGTTGTTTTTACGTCAGAACTCATAACACACCTCTTCTAAGTTATTAAACAAATGCTTTATCCTGCAAGCATGAACAGCATTTGTATTTTTCACACTTGGATATTATCTTTGATGCACATTCGGAAACATAGATGCATCGGTATGTGGGATAAAACATGCTCCCACGAATTCATCCATGTAAGTCGGAACTGTCGAAAGCTCCATATATGTCATATTTGATGCAAGTTCATAGGTCTTTTTCTCGGCCTGTGTGGAAAGAAGCATCAGATAAGCACCTGTCAGTGATGAGTTACCAATATAATGGAATTTCTCAAGCGGAACATCCGGGAACATTCCGATATTAACTGCATTCTGCATGTTGATTCCACTTCCGATACCACCGGCAACGTAAACATCATCAATCATGGATACATCAAAATCAAGCGAAGACAGCATCGTGCGGATTGCAGAGAAAATAGCTCCTTTTGCACGGATGAAGTTGTCGATATCTACTTCTGTGATCTCAACATCTTTTACAGATCCTGCCTCTTCCTCAAATGCGATCACATAGCTGCCCATTCCATAATGGTCATGGCGGACACGCTTACCTTCACGGACAAATTTGCCCTTCGGGTTGATGATTCCAGTCATAAACAGTTCGCTGATCACATCAATGATACCGGAACCGCAAAGACCGACCGGTTTGGTTCCAGGTTCACCGACTACTCTGTATGTCGGTTCCATGGTTTCTTTATCAATGGTACATGCTTCGATTGCTCCATCTGTCGCACGCATACCGCAGCTGATATCTCCACCTTCGAATGCCGGTCCGGCAGAGCAGGCACAGCTCATCATAAAATCAGAGTTTCCAAAAACGAGCTCACCGTTGGTACCAAGGTCGATAAACAGTGAAAATTCCGGTCTGTTCCAGATCATACTTACCAGTGTACCTGCTGTGATATCGCCACCCACATAGCTTCCGATGTTCGGTGCCATAATAATATGGGCATCTCCATTGATCTCAATTCCGACGTCTGATGCAAACAGCGAATTTGTTTTAAAGAAAGCCGGAATATATGGTTCTGTACGCAGGTAATCTGCATTAATTCCTGCAAACAGATGGTTCATTGTCGTATTGGATGCCACACACATACGATAGATCTGGTTCTCCGGAAGGTGAATGCTTCTGCACATCTCATGAATCATCGGGTTGATCGTTTCTTTGATCACTGCATCCTGCAGTTTTTTGATTCCACCAGGTTTCGTTGTCTCAATGATACGGTTGATAACATCCGCACCATAACGGATCTGTCCGTTACCGGAGGAACTCTTGGCAAGGATTTCACCCGTAGCCATATTGATGATGACAGCAGAAACGGTTGTTGTACCAATATCTACTGCGAGTCCACCCATGATCACGTCTTCTTTTGCATCAAAAATATCATAGACAAACATATCATCCGGTGTTACGCGGACCACACATTTCACTGAAAATTTACTTGCACGGAGCACATCCGGAAGTTTACGGAGAACTGCATACGGAACTCTGATCCGTTTCAGATTCATAAATTTGCGAAGTGCTCTTGTCAGTCTCTCAACATCCGGCATGGTATCATCCAGTGTTGGTTCAGTCATCTGGAGTTCTACAACTTCCAGACTATTTCTTAACTGAATTCCGGTCTCTTCGACCTGATTTTTTGCTTTTTCAAAAATTGCGATTTCTTCTTTAGAACTTAAGTCTGCCACTTTCATTCTGCTTTTGTAAGCAGATGCGATGTCCGGCACAAGTACTTCCACATCCGCGCAGATTTTGCTCATGCATGCCAGACGCCATCCTTTTTCAAATTCTTCATCAGAAATATGAAGAGTTTTCTTTGAGTCCAGTTCTCCGCCTTTTAACTGCACCCGACACTTTCCGCAGGCTCCGTTTCCGGAACATGGTGCATCAATTGCCACGTTCGCACCACGTGCAACCTCCAGCAGATTATCCCCCGCATTGGCAAATGCTTCTACCTCACTGCCATTTTCAAATGCAAATGTCACCTTAAACATGCGGTAACCACCTTTCTCGCCTCGTGAATATTCTTGTCTTTCAGCTGTGGCGTTGGGCGTCAGACTTATTGATATTTATAAAAAAGGCCAGAGGCCGCGAAGCCTCCAGCCTTTTTTTATCTACAGCCGTAAAAAAGTCAGACTGATTAGATTTCCAGATAGGAATCTGCGTACAGGTAATTATTTTTGATGATATCACAGGATTTGATTGTTTCCATCAGACGCAGGTCGTTAGGGTTAACGATTGCGGATGTGAGTCCCTGCATCATAGCCATAGCTACCATAGCGGAGTCCATGATCGGACGGATATGTTTCGGCATACCGTTGGAGTTGTTGGAAAGACCACCGGTGCTCTTCATTCCCATATCAGAGATCATTTTGATGAATTCAAGAACTTCCATCTGTTTGTCCTGCATTCCTTTGATAACCAGGAATAACGGATCGAACCACATATCGTTCTCAACGTCCATACCATGTTCCATACCTCTCTCCATCAGAGTCTGCATGTACATCATACGTTCATCATTGTCTTTTGCAATTCCTTCACCGTTGCAAAGAGCGATAACGATTGCATCGTTAGCAGCTGCAACATCAACATAACCGATTCTTCCTGCAGCATCAGCGGAGTTTACGATCGGTTTTCCTTTGGAACGATTGTATACAGAAATACCAGCTTCGATAGCTGCAACGTTGGAAGTATCCAGTGCAAGCGGAACATTGTCAAAGTTGCTCTGCAGAAGCTCTACAGCCCATTTCATCAGTTCCGGTCCATCGTTCTCTGCTGGTCCGATATTTACATCGAGGTATGTAGCACCTGCATCGAGCTGCTGTTTTGCTCTTTTGAGGATCGGCTCAGGATCTCTCTCTGTAAATGCTTTATTAACTGCTGGTGCTGTTGTGGAAAGTCTCTCTCCAATAGTAACAAATTTTGCCATACCTGTGTTCTCCTTTACATGGTTTTTAATGTCTCAGGGAGTTTCCTCCTCCCTGAGAAAAATTATATTTTATGCCGGCTTATGCCTGCATATCTTTTAAGAATTTCACAAGCTGAACTGCTTCTCTAGGTCCTACAATAATCTCCCATCCCGGAAGTTTTGCTTCAAGGTCGCCCTTAAGAACAGCTACTTTACCAGGGATAACGAGTTTACGGCATTTTACTTTCGGCTCAACTTCTGTCTTGATGTACTCAGAAATGCTGGTGCTGGAGAATTTACCAGCTGCCCAGGATGTCAGTACGGAAAGTCCGCCTGCATCGTTGATAACCAGATTAAGCGGTACACCGGAACGTTCCAGTTCACCAGAAACTACGAAGTATGTAAGAGCAAAGTCTACGGTTGTAACAACGAGAGAATTCTCATCTGCACCGTTGAGTGGGTAGATACCCGGCTCTACTTTCATCGGTTTCTGTGGATCAGTATAAACGTTCTGACGAAGACCAAACAGTGGAAGAGCCTCTGCATATGTCATCTGTTCCATAACGATGATGGAACCATATTTCATTGTAAATACGGAAGCAAGTGCTGCCTGTAAATGATGATCACCTTTGGCAAGTTTAACCAGGTTAACGATGGATGGATATCCAAATGTTCTGTCCTGATCTTTCAGAGCTGCACGACGAACCATTACAGTATTTGCAAATGTTTCTTTGATGTCAGCACCTGTTGTATCAAGAACAAGGTTTTTGTTGCCAAGTTTTTCAAGAGCTGCTACGGTATCGTAAAGCTCGTTGATGTCTTTTCCGGATACTCCAAGAACTACTCCTGCTTCTGTTGCAACAGCATTCATTGCTTCATAGTTGGAAGCGTTTGCTCCGTTAAGAACCGGTTTGCCATCTTTGCATACTTCAAGAGCTGCTTTTGCGATTTCTGGATCTGTGCATCCAAGGATCAGAGTTCTTCCCAGACCTTTTGCTTTTTCTACAAGTGCTGTATATTTAGCAGCATCTGCTTCTGCATCGCAGTTCACGTATACAAGTTCTACATGCATTCTTTCACCGATACGGTCATAGTCTACATGTGGGATTTCTGCAAGTTTAGCCTCAACTTCTGCATCATCCATGCATGTGCAGAGAGATACAGCATATCTTGGTTTGCTTACAAATGTTTTTTCATGTCTGAACAGAACAGTTTCTCCACCGAGTGTGAACTCTGCATCGCCTGTTCCGATCTTGATTGTCTTCATCGGCGGAGCAGTTGCCTCAGAAAGGGAAGCCAGTGCTTCGTCAGACATATGTGGACACTGTTCAATTTTCATTGCGCCCTGTGCAACTTTCATGGAGAAAGCCATACATGTCGGACATCCACATTCCTTACAGTTTTTCTTTGGTGTTAATTTAAAAATCTGAATACCATTCAGTGCCATAGCTAATTATTCCTCCTATTATTTACACAAGTGCTTTGATCATTTTGGAAATAGTCTTAATTGATTCCGGATGTCTTAAGATTACGGCATCAGAACCAGCTGCAAGGTCAGCTGCAGCAGTCATAACTTCCATATCGATTCCACGCTCATCTGCTGATCCCCATTCAGGCATATCAGCTTCAGAAGCTGTTGCTTCTTTAACTGCCCATGTCTCTGCGGATACAGGTGTAATAATAGGCATCTGCAGCATATTGTCGTTCTGTCCTAATGCTGCACCTTTGATACGGTCCATAGTAGATACTACGTACTCATATCCGTAACCAGCTGCTGCACTACCGATGTTCATAACGATCTTCTTCGCATCAACACCAAGCTGTGTAGTAACAACGTTCAGCTGTTTTGCAAGGTTGATATCAACGGCTGATTCAGCACCAACGATCTGATTATAAGCAAGACCTGCTGCTGCACCGATTGCTTTGTAGTTTTCTTCTTTTTCGGAAAGAAGAAGTGCATTTCTTCCCTGAAGTACTTCTGCAACTTTCGGGAGAAGTTCCGCATCCTTCTCTACGTTCTTGCAGCCTTCTACAACCAGTGGACAGTCGATAGCATCTGCTACTTCTTTAACAACCCCGATAAGTTCTTCAACAGATTTGTTTGCTCCATTCGGGTCTCCACCATCCAGAATCAGGGCAACAAAATCTGCACCTTCTATAGCTGCTGCTTTTTTAGCGATATCAGCCATAGTAGTTGCACCTTCATAGTAAGCCTTTACGCCTTCGGAAAATTCGTCCAGTCCAAGGTCAGAAATCTCAACACCGATCTTCGGTGCGTTTTCTGTTGGTGCATCAAAGCTATAAAATGGGAAGGAGTTTTCTCCTCCGATAGTCACAGTCTTGTCTCCGTTACCGATTGTGACAGAGTTGATCTTTGCGTTAAATTTCTGTGGTTTCTGATTAAACGGCATTTCTCATAAGCCTCCTCTTAATTAATAAACGTATATATTATACTACATCATTGGGTCCATTGACAAGGCTGGATGGCCTTTTTCTGTTAAAAATTCTACAAGCGCTTCCGGATCTGTTGCAACTGTCTCATCACCGATCATATCTGTGAAGTTTTCAATTCCGTAAAGTTCCTGTGCTGTCTTGTTCAGACGTTCTGCTACAGTATCTTTCAGTTCCTTCGGCATCCATACGATACGCTCAATACCGCCTTCAGCCTTCATGAATTTCTTGGAAGAAATGAAATGTTTTCCATGGCCCATAAATCCAGGTGTCTGAACACCACCACCTGTCATGGATGCCATCTCCGGGAATGTCATTCCGAGCGGTGTCATACCTGCATACTCACGGTTTGCAATAACAACGCCGTTAGAGAACGGCTCAATTCCGCAGATACATTCGAAACATCCACAGGATGTCATAGGATCCTGCATGATAGAGTACAGTGTAACGTGCTCCAGAGCACCCTGTGAGAATTTCTGAACTGCTTCATCTACATCTTCATAAGAGCCAAGATTCTCGTCGATCGGACGTTCTTTTGTGATCACCTGACATGGTCCGTTCGGATCCAGCTCATGTGTTGCTTTTGCATCCAGCCATGAAACGGCACCGCAAAGTCCAAGTCTTTCTGGTGTTACTACACATACATGACTTGGAGAAAATGCCTGACAGAGGATACAGCTGTAATATACGTCTACAGATTCATCTGTCAGAGTATCCAGACGTTCATCTCGTCTGTCAAATGTCGGGATTGCAACTTCATGACGGATTCTGGTACATTCTGCAGGATCTGTGTAAATTGTAACCGCACATTTATCAACAACTGCTTCAAATTCATTTTTGACCTGTGCATAAAGCACTTCACCAAAATGTTTTGCACGGAATCCGGCATTGAATGCATCTTTGCTGATTCGGATACGGAACATATCCCTCTGGCCGGTATGATAAACTCCCTCAATACAGTTAATGTAGTTGTGGAATTTACGTTCGATAACCGGTTCAAAGTCAGGCTGCATCTTCTTACCTGCAACTTCAACTACATAAGCAAGGCTGTGTTTACTGCCTTCTTCAAAAGTATCTACCTCAGGACCTACAACTGTGATCTTGTGGTCTTCTACTTCATCCATATTCTTTGTCTGTACAAGTTCTGCACAGTCTACACGTGAGCCATCAAACTCAACCTGCATATCTTTACGACGGATGATCTCACCTTCAAATGCAGATGCAAATGCAACCGGAATATCAATATCTGTAATTTTGATCTTGATACCCCTTGCTTCAAGTGAAACCTTATTGAAATCGGCCACATCCGGGCATGCGATCAATGCGCCCGGAACTTCTACGATATTCTCATCTTCATTGGAAATAACCGGGAAGCCGAGTTTGATTGCACCTGCACCTGCCGCAAGAATGACATCATCAATTGGTTTGAAAGCATTTACAAAAGCCGGAACTCTGTCCTTTGTATATGTAAGCAATGCGCCGGCATCTCCAGGTGTTACATTACCAAAGATCAGTGCTGCACGGATTGCCACAGATACTACATGAATAACAGATGTTACATCTTTGCCAAGTGGTACGATTCTTACATTATACCCCATCTTCAGTCCAAGTTCTGTTGCCTGATCGATAATACCGCCAACCAGTGTTACAAGAATACCCTGTTTCTGATAACTCTTGATCAGATCAACACCTTCCTGTGCAGTCGGAGCTGATCCAAGGATAACAGCAACGCCAGGGATATCACCCGTTACAAGCGGTACTCCAAGCTCACGGATAATTGAATCTGCAAGATGTCCATAACACGGCTCGCTGTATGGTTCCGCTCCATCCAGATATTTCAGAGCTTCAATAAATTCTGCGCAGAGTGCGGTTGCTACCCCTGACATCAGTGCGTCGTCCAGCTCATGATTTCTGGTCATGAGTGTCTTTACAACGCCCAGGGCCTCTTTTAATTCTCCCAATGTTTTGACCTTTACGCCTGTTACTGCGTAATAACATGGCAGGCAATATGCCGTATGGGGAAAGCCCACTGGTTTGTCTGCGCCATGTTCTTTGACTGCTTCGTCCACAGCATTGACGGTCAGGCCATATACTGCATCATTTCCATTAAAGATTCTGTTGATTAACATGTGCACATCTCCACTCTTTGATTTATTAAACCTGAAATGTTTACAAAGCCGCGTTCCCTGCGAAGCATTTCATGTTTGCGTAAGTTACAAACCCTGAATTTTCCCTGCGACTCGCTGTTTGCAACAGCTTTACGTCCGGAAATATTCCGAGTCAAACGCATGTTATGGCTTACGCCATTTCCATGCTAAATCTGAAAATCTCTCGCAGCCCGTTGCTACGCAACTTTACGCTGTGATTCGATTTCCAGATTAATCCCCCGGGTCAGGAGTGCAAGCACTCCTGGCCCTCGAGGGGATTACATCATTGGATCCATAGCCAGTGCCGGATGTCCTTTTTCTGTAAGGTATTCAACCAGTGCTTCCGGATCTGTTGCTACTGTTTCATCACCGATCATATCTGTGAAGTTTTCAATTCCGTAAAGTTCCTGTGCTGTCTTGTTCAGACGTTCAGCAACGAATTCTTTCAGTTCTTTTGGCATCCATACGATACGCTCGATACCGCCTTCAGCCTTCATGAATTTCTTGGAAGAAATGAAATGTTTTCCATGTCCCATGAATCCAGGTGTCTGAACACCGCCGCCTGTCATGGATGCCATTTCCGGGAATGTCATTCCAAGAGGAGTCATGCCTGCATACTCACGGTTTGCAATAACAACACCGTTGGAGAATGGTTCGATACCACAGATACACTCGAAGCATCCGCATGATGTCATAGGATCCTGCATGATGGAGTACAGTGTAACGTGCTCCAGAGCACCCTGTGAGAATTTCTGAACTGCTTCATCAACGTCTTCGTAAGAACCAAGGTTCTCATCGATCGGACGTTCTTTTGTGATTACCTGGCAAGGTCCGTTAGGATCCAGCTGATGTGTTGCTTTTGCATCCAGCCATGAAACGGCACCACAAAGTCCAAGTCTTTCTGGTGTTACGACACATACATGGCTTGGAGAGAATGCCTGGCAGAGGATACAGCTGTAATATACGTCTACAGATTCATCTGTCAGAGTATCAAGACGCTCATCACGTTTGTCGAAGATCGGGATTGCAACTTCGTGACGTACTCTTGTACATTCTGCAGGATCTGTGTAGATAACAACTTCACATTTATCAACAACTGCGTCGAATTCATTTTTCACAGATGCGTAAAGAACTTCACCAATGTGTTTGATCTTGAATCCTGCATTGAATGCATCAATGCTGATACGGATACGCTGCATATCACGCTGTCCTGTATGATATACACCTTCGATACAGTTGATGTAGTTATGGAATTTACGCTCGATAACCGGCTCAAAGTCAGGCTGCATGTTCTTGCCTGCAACTTTAACAACATATGCGATGCTGTTCTTGCTTCCAAGTTCCATGTCGTCTACTTCCGGTCCTACTACTGTAATCTTGTGATCTTCTACTTCAGAAGCGTCACATGTCTGTACAAGCTCTGCACAGTCTACACGGGAACCGTCAAACTCAACCTGCATATCTTTACGACGGATGATCTCACCTTCGAATGCAGATGCGAATGCAACCGGAATATCGATATTTGTGATCTTGATCTTAATGTCACGTGCTTCAAGAGATGTAGCATTGAATTTGCTTACGTCTTCCTGAACGATCAGGCTCTTTGGTACACGGAAGATATTTTCTGTTTCGTTTGTAATAACCGGGAATCCAAGTGCGATAGCACCTGCGCCACAGGCTACGATAACATCATCCAGAGGTTTGAATGCGTTAACGAATGCCGGTACACGATCCATTGTGTATTTCATCAGTGTGCCTGCATCTCCAGGTGTTACGTTACCGAAGATCAGAGCTGCACGAAGAGCTACAGATACTACATGGATAACTGCTGTAACGTCTTTTCCAAGCGGAATAACACGTACGTTTGCACCTGTCTTCATTCCTGCTTCTGCAACCTGGTCGATGATTCCGCCAACCAGTGTTACCAGGATACCCTGTGCCTGATAACTCTTAACAAGAGCAACGCCTTCTTCTACTGTAGGAGCAGATCCAAGGATTACTGCTACACCAGGGATATCGCCTGTTACAAGCGGTACACCAAGTTCACGGATCACTGCATCTGCAAGATGTCCGTAGCATGGTTCTTCGTATGGTGTTGCACCATCAATGTATTTCAGAACTTCGATGAATTCTGCGCAGAGTGCTGTGGCAACACCAGACATGAATGCATCATTTAATCTTTTTTCTCTTGTCATAAGTGTTTTAACAACACCAAGAGCTTCTTTTAATTCTTTTAAAGTTGTAACTTTTGTTCCTGTTACAGCGTAGTAACATGGAAGGCTGTATGCGGTATTCGGGAAGCTGACAGCTTTGTCTTCGCCGTACTGAGCGATTGCTCCGTCGATAGCGCCCTCTGTTAAACCAAATACAGCATCATTTCCGCTAAAAACTCTATCAAATAAAGTCACCTTAATACCTCCTGTTTTTACAGATTTGAATTCTGATCAATCTTTTCTTTTATTTTTGTGATCTCAGCTGTTACGGTCTGACTGAAATCATAAGGGGATTTTCCCTGACGGTCAGCATCTATAACCTCCGTGTTGTAATGGAGCATGCCAAGAAGGTCTTCTGCCGGGATTCTGGAACGGATAAATTCCTCATCCTCCTCATTTCTTACCTTGTTTGCCACAACCTTGACCTGAGCAACACCCAGATCACTGGCAAGACGTTTGACATTTTTGTATGTCTGTACGCTTCTTGCACCTGGTTCGATCACTACGATAAATGCGTCAACTCCCTCTGTGGTTCCTCTGCCGAGATGTTCCAGGCCGGCCTCCATATCAAGAATTACCACATCTTCTCTTCTCAGTACCAGATTGTTGATAATACGTTTCAACATTACATGTTCCGGACATACGCATCCGCCGCCGCCTGTCTCGACAGTTCCCAGGACAAGGAGTCGCACGCCATTGCAGACCTTACCATATTTATCCGGAATATCATCTACTTTCGGATTCAGATGATAGAACTGATTTCCTGCTGTCGCACCTGTACGTTCCTCCACAAGCTTACGCATTTTGGAGATTGGTACGATGGAATCCAGCGTTTCCTCGTCAAATCCCAGCGCCAGGCCAAGATTCGCATCCGGATCCACATCTGCTGCAAGTACCGGTCTGCCCTCTGCTGCATACAACCTCGCGAGCGTTGCTGCAAAAGTAGTTTTGCCTACGCCGCCTTTTCCTGTAACTGCTATTTTCATTTTATGTCATCCACCTTTTATTACATTTTTAAGATCACAACGGATTAGATTCCTAATGCTGTTCTCTTTTCTTCAATTCTTTCGATCATCAGATCAACTAATTTCTCAATATCTGTTTCTACTGTGTAAGCTGCGCCTGTCCATTTTCTTGTTCCTTCTGTAAGAAGTTCGCACATCTCTGAAGAACCGGAAACGTATGGATCAACACCAAGGAATGTATCAATACCAGTAGCTACTACGTAGTTACCGATAGATACAGCTTTTTCAGACATCCACTCAGGAGCACATCCAACTACCGGAAGCTGGTTGATCTGAAGTCCTGAATCTTTTGCAAGTTCAGCAGCCAGAAGCATCATACGAGAAATATCTACGCATGATCCCATATGTAATACAGGCGGGATATCAGCCAGTTCACATACACGTTTCAGACCTGCACCGCAGAGATCTCTTGCGGATTTGTCCATCAGACCAGCTTTAGCAGCTGCCTGTGCGGAACATCCGGAAGCGATAACAACGATATCGTTTGCGATACATTTCTTCATCAGTTCGATATGTGCATAGTCAGGACGGATTCTCGGGTTGTTACATCCAACCATAGCAACAGCACCACGGATAACACCGGAAGTGATACACTCAAGTAATGGTTTTGTTGTTCCTGTTACATCAACCTGAGAGTTTGTAACACCATCAAGAACTTTTACAATTGCTTCCAGAGAGTAACCAACGGTAGCTTTCTGTTTCAGCTGCGGGATATGTACAAGTTCTGG